>ULRZ01039971.1_pt1 | contig 59858 bp, 56 predicted proteins | sample 1955861 | NCBI WGS metagenome assembly ULRZ01 (sample SAMEA4835694, study PRJEB28245) | human gut metagenome | biome: gut microbiome; material: fecal sample | place: Denmark | collected 2008 | reverse complement strand
AGCCTGTCCCGTTAGCCAACGCAGCCGTATGTGTTTCGGGCGGCGGCAAGACCGGTTTACCGCTTCGATAATCTTCTGAGCAGGTTTTGGTTTAATTGTAACAGTTTTTTATGCTTTTCCGCAATGCTGTAAGCCAAAGGGCGTGTGCCGATGAAATCGGTGAAGTGCTGCAATATGCTGAATGGCTCTACCGATGTTTTCCCCCGTTCAGGAGCAATCACTCTTAACCCCCGGTGCACGACCTCTACGGTTAAGTCCTTACCGCCCATCATGGGGTCTCCGTCGAAATGGAATACGCCCTCCTGATGGCGGTGGATTGTAATCTTTTTTTCTTTCATGATTTTGATTCGGCTGTTCTGGTCCAATGTCTTGTTGAACAGCTGGAACGAAAGTGCAGGCACGTCGAGCACCGTAAAAGGTTCTAAGATGGTGATGTCCATCATCCCGTCAGTGAGCGATGCCTGAGGGGCGATGTAGGCATTGTTTCCGTATTGCGAAGCGTTGGCGCAAGCGATAAGGAAGGCCTTGTGGCGCACGGTTCCCAATTCGTTCTCTATTTCATAGGTTTCCGGCTGGTATTTCAAGCTTTCGTGTAACGTATTTTCCAGGTATGTAAGCAGCCCTCTCTTTCCGGAATCGGCAAACTTCAAGCTGACGAATGCATCGAATCCCACCCCGCACGTGCAGAAGAAGGGGTGATTGTCGATGATGCCGTAATCAATGTCTTTAATAAATCCGCGATTCAATGTTTCGATGGCTCCCCACACATTTATCGGAATATGCAGGTGGCGTGCCAGCCCGTTCCCCGAGCCGCAAGGGATAATTCCTAACGCCGTGTCGGTATGGATGAGTGAGCGCCCTATTTCGTTAATGGTTCCGTCTCCGCCGATAGCGGTTACGATGTCGATTCCTTTTTCCGCTGCATCCCGGGCGATTTCGCTTGCATGTCCTGCATATTCGGTTTTGCAGATGGTATAATCATATTGGTTTCGGTCGATATGCTTGTTTATCAGGTGCAGGATAAATTCTTTTCCATGCACACCCGATATGGGATTGACGATAAATGTGATGCTTTTTTTTGAGCTCATGTTAGTTAAGAGTCTTAGTTGTTAAATCCGCATCTCTGGCAAAGAGCATGGCAGAGGTCTTTTATTTGAAAACAAAAATAAGACTATTTTGTTTATAAACCGTATATTTTTGTAGAGAATTGACAGATAAAATATTTTTTTGCCACAATAGCTGATTTAGATTGCTAAAATTATTATCTTTGCACGTTCTTTTATTAAATAATGAAATCCGCCGGTGATGTTCCGGCTAATGTAAATAACATAATGTAAGTCGTTAGGATTTACCAAACAGAGTAAGAATATATGGGACTATTGCAAGACAAGCTGGGGAAATACAGAATCCCCCAAATGTATATGGAGCGGGGTGTTTATCCTTATTTCCGTGAAATAGACAGTGCCCAAGACACTGAAGTGATGATGGACGGAAGAAAAGTCTTAATGTTTGGCTCCAATTCATATATGGGGCTGACTTATGACGAGCGTATCATCAATGCAGCGATTGCTGCGACCCGCAAATATGGTACAGGATGCGCGGGATCCCGTCTGTTGAACGGTACGTTGGATATTCATGTGAAATTAGAAAAAGAACTGGCTGAATTTGTCGGGAAAGACGAAGCCTTGTGTTTCTCTACGGGATTTACCGTAAACGAAGGCGTGATTCCGCAACTGGTAGGGCGGGGTGATTATATTATATGTGATGACCGCGACCATGCTTCGATTGTAGACGGACGCCGCCTCTCATTCGCTACCCAGTTAAAGTACAAGCATAATGACATGGATGCGTTGGAGAAAGAACTTCAGAAATGCGAGCCGGATGCCATTAAGCTGATTGTGGTGGATAGTGTTTTCTCGATGGAGGGTGATTTGGCGAATTTGCCTGAAATAGTCCGTCTGAAGAAAAAATACAATGCGACTGTTTATGTAGACGAAGCTCATGGCCTTGGCGTGTTCGGGAGAAACGGACGAGGTGTATGCGACCACTTTGGCGTGACAAAGGACATCGATTTGATTATGGGTACCTTTAGCAAGTCGTTGGCGTCGATAGGCGGATTCGTTGCGGCAGATAAAGACATCATCAACTGGTTGCGCCATAACGCGCGCTCGTATATTTTCCAGGCCAGCAACACGCCGGCTGCTACGGCGGCTGCTATCGAAGCGCTTCATATCTTTCAGGAAGAGCCGGAACGTCAGGAAAACCTGTGGAAGATAACCAACTATGCGCTGAAGAGTTTCCGTGAGGCAGGTTTTGAGATAGGCGATACGGCGAGCCCGATTATTCCGTTGTATGTGCGTGACACCGACAAGACATTCGAAGTGACCAAGCTGGCGTTCGATGAAGGTGTGTTTATCAATCCGGTTATTCCGCCGGCATGTGCACCTCAAGATACGTTGGTCCGTTTTGCCTTGATGGCTACCCATACGAAGGAACAGGTAGACTTTGCTATCGATAAATTGATAAAATGCTTTAAACAATTGCATATTTTAAAATGACGGGAAAATCCCGTTGTCTTTTAAGGACATTTTTATAAAAAAGGAGGATTCATTATGGGAGCTGCCGGTAATAAAAAACCGAAGGGCATGCATAAAAAACATGCTCCGGCTTATCAGGTAGAAGAGGCCATGCATGAGAATGACCTTAAAAAAGGAAAGAAGAAATAGGCAAGAGCTTGTTTCTGAAATGTATTGAAGATGAACCGCAGATTAACAGGGATAGAGGGAGTCGGCAGGACTTGACGGAAATCAATGTTAGTCTGCGGTTCTTTAATAAAAAAGGAGGGCTTATGATACTGAATGAAAGAGACAGCCGGCACGAACAAGTGCTGCAGATTGCCCAGCAGATGATGATTGCCGCACGTACGGCGCCGAAAGGGAAAGGAGTGGATATCATTGAGGTGGCAATGGTGACTGAAAGCAATATCCGTATCTTGTCGGATACCATGAAGCAGATGTACGAAGAAAACGGCTTTAAGTTTTTCTTGCGTGACGCCGAAAACATACTGAATGCAGAGTGTATTATATTAATAGGTACGCGCGAGCAGCCTCAAGGGTTGAATTGCGGACATTGCGGTTTCGAAACTTGTGATGCCCGTGAAGAAGGAGTGCCTTGTGCGATTAATAGCGTAGATGTAGGGATTGCAATAGGTTCCGCCTGTTCGGTGGCTGCCGATCATCGGGTAGATACTCGTGTGATGTTCTCGGCGGGCTTGGCGGCACAACAACTTGATTGGCTGGACGGATGTAAACAGGTTTATGCGATTCCGGTAAGTGCTTCCTCTAAAAATCCGTTTTTCGACCGTAAGCCCAAGGACTGATTTCTTGTAGAAAAGGAATATATACTGCGTTGCCCAATAAAGATATCTGCATCGGCCTACAAAGTTATATTAATCGGCATGCGCAGTATATATTCATTTGCGAAACTTGTCAAATGAACTTTTCTACGGCATAAGCCACACCGTCTTCATCGTTTGACAGGGTGATGAAATCGGCGTTTTCACGTACTATCGGCTGGGCATTTGCCATGGCAATCCCTAAGCCTGCATACTGAATCATAGACAAGTCGTTGAAACCATCGCCTATGGCTATCATTTCTTCTTTAGCCAGTCCGATTTCTTTTAATAAAACAGATAAGGACTGGGCTTTGTCTATGCCTTTAGGGACAAGTTCAAGAAAATAAGGTTCCGAACGGAACACGCCCATTTTGTCTTTTAATTGTCCGTACATTTCTTTCTCTAAGATTTCCAGCCTTTTGGGCTCACCCACTATCAGACATTTGGTTATGGGGCGGGGGATGGCCTCCAGAAAGTTGTCCACCTTCTTTATTTTCATTACGTTCAGCAAGGCTTCTTTTAAGACATATTCGTCATCGGGCGATTCGGTTAATACAAATTCGTGGTCATACGTTACAATGGCGAATCCATTTTCTTTAGCACACTTATATAAATAAGGCAGGATGTCGTTTTCCAGCCATTTCTTGTACATCAGTTCTCCAGTCTTCCAGTCAATGATTTCACCTCCATTGTATGAAAGGATATATCCTTCGTAACGGTTTAATTCCAGCGCATTGGCTAATGGCGCCACTCCATAAGTCGGCCTGCCTGATGCAAGTACGATTTTCACACCTCGTTTTTGTGCTTCTATCAGCGTATTCCGTGTGCGGTCGGTTATCTTTTTCTTCGAGTTCGTTAATGTACCGTCCAAGTCAAGTACGAGTAGTTTATATTTCATATTCAGAGAATTAAATTGAGCCGCAAAGATACATAAATCTTCTTACAATTACAATCTCCGGGCATGAGCGTATGTTTTTTCTGTAACATATCATGATGTTTTTCCGGCATTCGTTTCGTTTCAATGTTTATTTTTTGTAATTTAGTCCCAAGCTCCATTCAAAATGGAACAATAAGTGAATTTGTAAACCGAATTAAACTGGAAGAATATGGATATGGTATGGGATTTTGCCTTGCGCTTGTTCTTGGCTGGTGTAATGGGAATATTAATAGGATTGGAGCGTGAGTATCGGGCAAAAGAAGCGGGATACCGCACGCATTTTTTAGTGGCATTGGGCAGTGCGCTGATGATGATTGTTTCGCAATACGGGTTTACCGAAGTGTTGAAGGCTGATTTAGTCCGGTTGGACCCTAGCCGTATTGCGGCTCAAGTAGTAAGCGGAATCGGTTTTATTGGTGCCGGAACCATTATTCTGCAGAAGCAGATAGTCAGAGGATTGACCACCGCTGCAGGCATTTGGGCGACTTCTGGCATCGGACTAGCCATTGGGGCGGGTATGTATGGTATCGGAATAACGGCTACGGTTCTGGTCTTGCTGGGGTTGGAAGCATTAAGTTTCTTTTTTAAAAGCATTGGTCTGCGCAACCTGATGGTGGAATTTTCTGCGCACGATAAAGAGACGATAAAGCGCGTGTCGGCTAAATTCCATTCGAAAAATTACATTGTTGTGTCTTACGAAATGTCTGAAACCTATAGTGAAGGCACAGCTATTTATCATGTAAGCATGGTTATCAAAGCCAAGCGTATGAACGAAGAAGGGTTGCTTCTGATGTTTATGCAGGAATTTCCCGACATTACGGTGACTAAAGTGATTTGAGTTTTTTAGTTCGTAAGTTTTTGAGTCTGTTATAAGAGCTTTTTATAGCCGGGCTATTAAAAGGGCTTACAAACATAAAAACTCAAAAACTTGCGAACTGTCATGTTATCCGATAAAGATATTGACTGTCAAGAAGATTCTGTCGCCGTGTTCATTCACATCGAAATCAATTTTGTCTTCCCGGGCAAGCCATCCTATGGCTGCGTTTAAATCCCTGTCTGTAAGTCCTGTGGCTGATTTTAAATCTTCATACTCCCAGTGCCTGTTGTCTTTTAGCTTGTTCCAGACAATGCCTGCATTTTCTCCGATTTGAATTTTGTTCATTTTGTACTTAGTTTTAGGATTAATACTAAAGGTTTTTAAAGTGTATAAGGCAAAGTAAACAAAAATAATGCAGAAAATCAACTTTTTCTTTCGTTTTTTTATCATTGCGGATGTATTTCCTGCGATTTGTGGAATTTAGTTCTTTCCAAATTACAATACCGTTTCCAGATATATTTCGATGCGCATTTCAAAAGCGTGAAATTTATTCGTTTATTCCGGCGATTTTATATACCTTTGCCTATGTTTTTTAAGAGAATCGAAAGATGATTAGAAGAAAAAAGGTAAATTGGAAGATTCCGAAAGGGGCTGAATTGACCGAATTGGACAAGAAAGTACTTTATTTTCAGAATAAGGGATGTCTGGTTCCGACCCGCGAGCTGATAAAGACTCCGGAACAAATAGAAGGCATCCGCCGAAGTGGTTTGTTGAATACGGCTGTGTTGGATAAAGTGGCGGAAAGCATTAAAGAAGGCATGAGTACCGCTGATATAGATAAGATTGTGTATGATTATACTACCAGCCATGGCGGAATTCCTGCTTGTTTGGGTTATGAAGGTTTCCCTAAGAGCGTGTGCACTTCTATCAATGAAGTGGTATGTCACGGCATTCCCTCGGAAGAAGAAATACTGGAAGAAGGCGACATTATCAATGTAGACTGCACAACGATATTGGATGGATATTATGCCGACGCATCGCGCATGTTTATCATTGGGAAAACCACTCCCGAAAAGGAAAAGCTGGTACAGGTGGCGCGGGAATGTATGGATATCGGTGCCGAAGCCGCTCATCCTTTTGGATTTGTGGGAGATATCGGCCATGCTGTCGAAAAACATGCCAAGAAGAATGGTTTTTCGGTGGTGCGTGATTTATGCGGGCACGGAGTCGGATTGGAATTTCATGAAGAACCGGATGTATTGCATTATGGGCGGAAAGGAACGGGGATGTTGCTGGTGCCGGGTATGGTATTCACCATTGAGCCGATGATAAATATGGGTACGTGGGAAGTGTTTATTGATGAAGAAGACGGCTGGACGGTTGTAACAGAAGATGAATTGCCTTCCGCACAATGGGAGCACACGTATGTGATGACTGAAAACGGTTTGGAAATATTGACATATTGAGTAGAAAGTATGGAAGCAAAAGACATAATTATATTAGGTATAGAGTCTTCGTGCGATGATACCTCGGCGGCTGTCATCCGGAATGGCGTATTGCTTTCGAGTGTGATAGCCAGTCAGGCTGTCCATGAAGCTTACGGAGGCGTTGTGCCCGAGTTGGCTTCGCGGGCACATCAGCAAAATATAGTTCCGGTAGTTCATGAGGCGCTGAAGCGCGCAGGGGTAACGAAAGAGCAGTTAAGTGCAGTTGCTTTTACCCGCGGTCCGGGATTAATGGGTTCGTTATTGGTCGGAGTCTCGTTTGCCAAGGGATTCGCGCGCGCATTAGGCATCCCGATGATTGATGTTAATCACCTGCAAGGGCATGTGTTAGCTCATTTTATTAAAGAATCGGATGAAGATGCCAGCCAGCCTGCATTCCCCTTTATCTGTCTGTTGGTGTCGGGCGGAAATTCTCAGATTATCCGCGTAAACGCATACAATGATATGCAGGTGTTGGGGCAAACGATAGACGATGCGGCCGGCGAGGCAATTGACAAATGTTCGAAAGTGATGGGGCTGGGTTATCCGGGCGGACCGATTATCGATAAACTGGCACGGACGGGAAATCCGAATGCGTATACGTTTAGCAAACCTCATATTTCAGGCTATGACTATAGTTTCAGCGGACTGAAAACCTCTTTTCTTTATTCGTTGCGTGACTGGTTGAAAGAAGACGCAGACTTTATCGAACATCATAAAGCAGACCTTGCCGCTTCGTTGGAAAAGACCATCGTGGATATTTTAATGGATAAGCTTCGTAAGGTGGTAAAGGACACAGGTATCAACGAAGTAGCTGTGGCAGGAGGGGTCTCAGCCAATAATGGTTTGCGGAATGCTTTTCGTGAACATGCAGCCAGATACGGTTGGAACATCTATATACCGAAATTTGGCTATACGACCGACAATGCGGCAATGATTGCCATAACAGGTTATTATAAGTATCAAGATAAAGATTTTTGCAGCATAGACAAACCTGCTTATTCGCGGGTAACTATATAGGTATCAAAAGTATTAATTAAAAGGAAAATAGTATGTCAGTAGAAACTAAAAAACTAAGTAAGGAAATAAGTGAAATTTTCTGGAGAGAGAATTTCACCTTGGCTACGGCTGAAAGTTGTACGGCTGGCAATGTAGCGGCAATCATTACAGCAATCCCGGGAAGTTCTCGTTTCTATAAAGGCGGAGTAGTGGCATATGCGGATGAAGTGAAACAGAATTTGTTGCATGTAAAGTCGGAAACACTGGAAACATACGGAGCCGTAAGTGAGGAAACAGTAATTGAAATGGTAAAAGGTGCTATCGAAACCTTTAATACGGATTATGCAATGGCTACTTCGGGAATAGCAGGTCCTGGCGGAGGAACTCATGAAAAGCCTGTAGGTACGATTTGGCTTGCTGCCGGAAGTAAAGATAAAATCATTACAGAAAAACTGACGGAAGACGAAGGACGCGAGAAAAATGTCCAATCTGCCACTAAAAATGTGCTCCAATTATTGCTTGAAGCATGCCAAAATCAAGAAAATGAGCAATAAATTGCTAATTAGTTGCAGAAAAACTTGCATATATAAAATAAAAGCGCTTACTTTGCACTCCGTTTTAAAGAGCATAGGAATAAAACTATAAAAACTAGATAGAAATGTCGAAAATTTGTCAAATTACCGGAAAGAAAGCCATGATTGGCAACAATGTTTCACACTCAAAAAGAAGAACGAAAAGAACGTTCGATGTGAACTTGTTTACAAAGAAATTCTACTATGTAGAACAAGATTGCTGGATTAGCCTGAAAATCTGTGCTAACGGCTTGAGAGTTATTAATAAGAAAGGCTTGGATGCTGCACTGACAGAAGCTGTAGCTAAGGGCTATTGTGATTGGAAATCTATCAAAATCATTGGTTAATTAAAAGGAGAGAATAAACTATGGCTAAGAAAGCTAAAGGCAATAGAGTACAGGTGATCCTTGAATGCACAGAAATGAAGGATAGTGGTATGCCGGGAACTTCTCGTTACATTACCACAAAGAACAGAAAAAATACACCTGAAAGATTGGAGTTGAAGAAATACAATCCGATTTTGAAAAGAGTAACAGTACATAAAGAAATTAAATAATAAGATACCATGGCAAAGAAAACAGTCGCAACCCTTCAGACAGGAAAAGAAGGCCGTTCTTATACTAAGGTTATCAAAATGGTCAAGTCTCCGAAAACAGGTGCTTACATTTTTGACGAACAAATGGTTCCTAACGAAAAAGTTCAGGACTTCTTTAAGAAATAAAGAGTTTGTCTCTATTCGATAAATGAAAAAGGTTCCTTTCATAACAGATGAGAGGGACCTTTTTTGTTGACGTCTAAATTTTGTTCGTAGATTATTCTTCGGTCTCTGTATTTTCAGTATATTTGCAGGAAAGAATAGGAACAGTCCGAAAGTCCGGTCATATATGTGCTTTTTAGAGGCTCATCTTTTTAGAAAGAGGACAATCCTATATTGGGAAAGGGATAATCTAACGGTTATCCGGATAGCATAAAAAATAGTTGAACCTAAAAGATAACGTATGGGAATTTTTAGTTTTTTCTCTAAGGAAAAGAAAGAAACATTGGATAAAGGATTATCGAAAACCAAAGAAAGTGTATTCGGTAAGATTGCACGGGCTATAGCCGGCAAATCCAAGGTGGATGACGAGGTGCTCGACAATTTGGAAGAAGTGCTGATTACTTCAGATGTAGGTGTAGAGACTACGCTGAAAATCATTAAGCGTATTGAAAAGAGAGTGGCTCAAGACAAATATGTCAATACAGATGAACTGAATGGCATCTTGCGGGAAGAAATCGCTGCGTTACTAACGGAAAACAATACTGTAGATGCGGAAAGTTTCAATATACCCGAAGGAAAAGCGCCATACGTCATTATGGTTGTAGGTGTAAATGGAGTAGGCAAGACTACGACAATCGGCAAATTGGCATATCAGTTCAAGAAGGCAGGAAAGTCTGTTTATTTAGGTGCTGCCGATACGTTCCGTGCCGCAGCTGTAGAGCAATTGATGATATGGGGTGAACGTGTAGGAGTTCCAGTCATTAAGCAAAAGATGGGGTCTGATCCAGCTTCTGTGGCGTTTGACACATTAAGTTCTGCCGTTGCCAATCATGCGGATGTCGTTATTATTGATACGGCAGGTCGTTTGCATAATAAGATAGGCTTGATGAATGAGTTGACAAAAATCAAGAACGTGATGCAAAAAGTGGTGCCTGATGCACCTCATGAAGTCTTGTTGGTGCTCGACGGCTCTACCGGACAGAATGCTTTTGAACAGGCTAAACAATTTACGTTGGCTACAGAAGTCAATGCCATGGCTATTACGAAATTAGACGGAACGGCAAAAGGTGGAGTCGTAATAGGTATTTCAGATCAATTTAAAATACCGGTGAAATATATCGGTTTAGGCGAAGGCATGGAAGACTTGCAGATTTTCCGCCGTCGCGAATTTGTGGATTCACTGTTTGGAACAACGGATAAATGAAAAAAAACACGATAGATATTATTACCTTAGGTTGCTCGAAGAATTTAGTTGACTCGGAAAAGTTGATGAAACAGCTTGAGGCGAACGGTTATAAAGTCACACATGACAGCGGGAATCCTCAAGGTGAGATTGCGGTAATCAATACCTGTGGATTTATCGGTGATGCGAAAGAGGAATCAATCAATACAATTCTGGAGTTTTGTCAGGCGAAGGAAGAAGGGAAATTAAAAAAACTTTTTGTGATGGGGTGCCTTTCGGAGCGTTATCTGAAAGATTTGCAAGATGAGATACCGCAGGTTGATAAATATTATGGAAAATTCAACTGGAATGAGTTGTTGGCAGATTTAGGAAAGCCTTATCATCCGGACTTAGCCATCGAGCGTCACTTGACAACTCCTAAACATTACGCATATTTGAAAATATCGGAAGGATGTGACCGGAAATGTGCATATTGCGCCATTCCTATTATAACAGGCAGGCATGTGTCACGTCCTATGGACGAGATTTTGGATGAAGTCCGATTGCTGGTGTCGCAAGGAGTGAAAGAGTTTCAGGTTATTGCGCAGGAACTGACTTATTACGGCGTTGACTTGTATAAAAAGCAGATGCTTCCGGAACTTATCGAAAAGATGGCAGCTATTCCGGGTGTGAAATGGATTCGGTTGCATTATGCTTATCCGGCACGTTTCCCAAAAGACTTGTTCCGTGTCATGCGTGAAAATGATAATGTATGCAAGTACATGGATATAGCGTTGCAACACATAAGCGACAATATGTTGCAACGCATGAACCGTCATGTGACGAAGGCGGAAACTTATGAATTGATTGAGCAGTTCAGAAAGGAAGTGCCTGGCATTCATTTGAGGACCACGCTTATGGTAGGATTTCCCGGGGAAACGGAGCAGGATTTTGAAGAATTAAAAGAGTTTGTCCGCAAGGTCCGTTTCGATCGCATGGGGGCTTTTGCATATTCAGAAGAAGAAGGCACTTATTCTGCTAAGCATTATAAAGACGATGTGCCGCAAACCGTAAAGCAACAACGTTTGGACGAACTGATGGAAATGCAGCAGGAAATATCAAACGAACTGAGCCATTCAAAAATCGGTAAGATATTTCAAGTCGTTATTGACCGTAAGGAAGGTGAATATTACATCGGCCGTACCGAATTTGACTCACCTGAGGTTGATCCTGAAGTGTTGATTAAAGATGAAGGGAAATTGCTGCACATCGGCTCGTTTCATCGGGCAAAAGTGTATGATGCGGATGATTTTGATTTGTATGCAACTTTATTGTCGTAATGCCTCCATGAATAATAAAGAATTAACAAATGAATTAGCCCGGCGTTTAGGATATGAAAATCAAGATGCGGCGCAGCTTGTCAATTCAATGGTTACGATGATGAGCGAACAACTGCAAGAAGGGAAAACATTGGTTCTTGCCGATTTCGGAACATTTGAGGTAAAAAAGGAATTAGAGCGCATAGAAGTCAATCCATTGACAAAACAACGGTTCTTGGTTCCCCCCAAATTAGTTTTAACCTTTAAACCTGCTGCTGCATTTAAGGAAAAATTAAAAAATACACGCGCTATCCATGAATGACCAGATTACTTTACAAGAATTAATCGAGTTGTTGGCACAGCATCATCAAATAGAACATACAGATGCAGAAAAATTTGGCCGGACTTTCTTTGCCTTGATTGGAGAAGCGCTTGCAACTGACAAATATGTAAAAGTCAAAGGGCTAGGAACTTTTAAGCTTATTGATGCAGATGTTTGCGAAAATATGGGCACTGATGCGGAGGAACGCATTGGGATGCAAAGTCATTTGCGGATTTCGTTTACTCCTGACGCAACTATACGCGACGCAGTGAATAAGCCGTTCAATCATTTTGAAACAGTTTTGCTGAATGAATCAACGCGTTATGATGATATGCAAGAAGCGCCTGCCCCACAAGATTCTTTTACGGAAGACACTTCGGATGAAGAGTTAGGAATGCAATCTGATATAGCTGCCAGACATGAAGCTTTCATAAAAGAAGAGCCGTCGGTAAATAAAGAAACGATTTTAGAAAGTAATCAGGAAAAGAAAAATGTGTATTTGCATTTGCCTTGGTGCTTGATAACTTTTGTGTTGTTAGCAGGTATATTGATTGGTATAGGAGTCGCATGGATTATACTATCCGGTAGGCAATATGTACCGGAATCGGTTGTTCGGACTATAATAGAACAAGAAAAGAGTGCGGGAGCCGATACGTTATCGGCCGTTGCAATAACAAATACCCTTCAAGTGTCATCTACGGGACAAGAAGGGGAAACCGCTTTACCTGTCATTCTGTCTGATACGATTCGTTATGACATGCAGGGAACACTTACTACACATGTACTTCGGCGTGGGGAAAGCCTGGCACGTTTGGCTGAACACTATTATGGGAATCGAAATTTGTGGACTTATTTGGCGCGTTATAACCGAAATAGAATAAAAGATGCGAACGATATACCAATAGGAACGTTGATATGCATTCCGAAACTGGTTCCAAAAGAATAGAGTTTAAACGTGAATATGTAATTCGTCTTTGGGTTTACGCCATTTTAAAAAACTTTAGCCCAATAAGATTTAAATGGAACGAGGCTGCTACTTTTTTTAATAAAAATTAGTTGTGTCTGTTAATATAATGCCGTACTTTTGGAATCGATATAAAAATGCGCAGGAAGCGCATGGAAGTTTAGATATTTGAAACATAAAAAATAAAGAGAAACTATGGCTGAAGCTATTGACATTCGTGCATTGAATGAACAAATTGAACGTGAAAGTGCGTTTGTAACAAACCTGATGACGGGGATGGATCAGGTAATTGTTGGACAGAAACATCTGGTAGAATCATTATTAATCGGTTTGTTGTCGGACGGGCATATTTTATTGGAAGGTGTACCCGGATTGGCAAAGACTTTGGCAATAAAAACACTTGCTTCGCTGATTGACTCCAAATATAGCCGTGTCCAATTTACTCCGGACTTGTTGCCTGCCGATATTCTCGGAACGATGATTTATAGTCAGAAAGAAGAACGGTTTGTGACAAATAAAGGACCTATTTTCGCTAATTTTATTTTGGCTGATGAAATAAACCGTGCACCGGCAAAAGTGCAGAGTGCTTTGCTGGAAGCAATGCAAGAGCGCCAGGTGACGTTGGGTAAAGAAACATTCGACCTTCCTTCTCCTTTTCTGGTTATGGCAACACAGAACCCTATCGAACAAGAAGGAACTTATCCGCTTCCGGAGGCGCAAGTGGACCGTTTTATGTTAAAGGTCATTATTGATTATCCGAAGCTGGAAGAAGAAAAGAAGATTATCCGTCAGAACATCTCAGGCGAAAAAACAGAAGTTCGTCCCATCCTTCGTGCAGAAGATATTATTGAAGCTCGGAAAGTAGTGCGTCAGGTATATTTGGATGAGAAAATTGAACAATATATAGCCGATATCGTTTTTGCGACCCGTTACCCGGAAAAATACGATTTAAAAGACTTGAAAGGGTTGATCGGCTTCGGAGGCTCTCCGCGTGCATCTATTAATTTGGCATTGGCAGCACGCAGCTTTGCATTTATTAAACGTCGTGGTTATGTAATTCCGGAAGATGTACGTGCTATTGCACATGACGTATTGCGCCATCGTATCGGACTGACTTATGAAGCAGAAGCGACCAACGTTACATCTGACGAAATTGTAAGCAAGATTTTGAATAAAGTGGAAGTGCCCTAAATGCTGCGGCACATAATCCGTATGTACGGAAACACTGGAGGTTGAATGTTTTTATTTGCAATGTAAATGCATTCGTCGTTTCCAGCCAATAGCTGAGGTTGGATGCATACGCTACGAATCATAATTGTAAATAATGCGAATCAGAAGTTAAACGTAGTTATGTTTCACAGGAGTTATCACTTCGTTCAGGAGTTATATTTCACGCGGTATTTATTTGTCATTTTGTATATGCCACGTAGTAGAGACGATGTGCACATCGTCTCTACAGAAGCGGCGCAAAAAGGTATTGGCATCTAACTCCCAGCCCACCAAGTGGGCGATAATTCCTTATAACTCCTTTTTAACTCCTGATTGGCATAAATAATCAAATAGTAAATGCATAGATGGAAACAAGTGAACTATTAAAACGAGTGCGTCAGATTGAAATTAAGACTCACGGGCTTTCAAGCAATATATTTGCCGGGCAATACCATTCCGCTTTCAAAGGGAAGGGTATGGCGTTTTCGGAAGTCCGTGAATATCAATTTGGAGATGACGTGCGCGATATCGACTGGAATGTGACAGCCCGCTTTGACAAGCCATTTGTAAAAGTGTTTGAAGAGGAACGTGAGTTGACCGTCATGTTGTTGGTTGATGTATCAAACAGTCTGGATTTCGGTACCGTAAAACAATTAAAGAAAGATATGGTGACGGAAATAGCTGCGACATTGGCTTTTTCGGCTATCCAGAATAATGATAAGATAGGTGTAATCTTTTTTTCAGACCGGATTGAGAAATTCATTCCGCCTAAGAAAGGACGCAAGCATATTTTGTATATTATTCGAGAATTGCTTGATTTCCAGCCTACAAGTACACGTACAGACATTCAGTGTGCTATTGAATATTTGACGAATGTATTAAAGAAACGTTGCACCGCATTTATGCTGAGTGATTTTATTGACGATCATGATTTTCAGAATGCGTTAACCATAGCCAATCGTAAGCATGATGTTGTGGCAGTACAAGTGTATGACCGCCGTATGGAAGAGTTGCCCAACATAGGTTTAATGAAAGTACGTGATGCCGAGACTGGTCATGAACAATGGATTGATACCTCATCCAAGTCATTGCAAAAAGCGCATCAGGCATGGTGGAAAGGACGTCAACAGAAATTGAATGATATATTTACCCATAGTAATGTTGATTCTGTCTCCGTCCGTACAGACCAGGATTATGTAAAAGCATTGCTTAATTTATTTGCAAAACGAAACTGAGTGTAATTTATGAAACATACCTTATTATATATAGCGCTATTGATATTGCTTGTCATACCAAGAGCGAATGCACAAGTGACAGTTGATGCCAGTATTGACTCGTTACAGTTGCTGATTGGTGAGCAGGCAAAAATCAAGCTGCAGGTTAGTATGAACGCCAACCAAAAACTGCAGCTTCCGTTGCTTCGTGATACGCTGGTAACAGGGGTGGAAGTGTTGGATGTGGCAAAGCCTGACACTCAATTATTAAACGACAATAAACGCTGGCTCATATCACAAGAATATACCATTACATCGTTTGATTCGGCATTGTATTATCTGCCACCGTTTGAGGTACGGGTAGATAATCAGGCTTATCGTTCGAAAGCTTTGGCTTTGAAGGTTTATTCTATTCCTGTTGATACCTTACATCCCGACCAGTTCTTTGGACCTAAAGATATACGTGAAGTGCCTATCACCTGGGAGGATGTGGCTCCTTTAGTTTATTCGGCTATTATCATGTTGATATTGGGTGCATTGGCTGTATTTTTCATTATCCGCTTCCGTGACAACAAGCCGATAATTAAGATTATCAAGATAGAGCCTAAATTGCCCCCGCATCAAGTTGCAATGAAGAAGATTGAGGAAATAAAAGCCGACAAGCAGGTTCAGCGTGAAGACCCTAAACTGTATTATACAGAATTGACCGAAGCTATCCGCACGTATATTAAGGACCGGTTTGGATTCAATGCAATGGAGATGACATCTTCTGAAATTATAGACCGTTTGCTGGAAGAAAAAGACCCGCAGTCTATTAACGATTTAAAACTGTTATTTGAAACAGCCGATTTGGTGAAATTTGCCAAGCATGCTCCGATGATGAATGAAAATGACATGAATTTGGTGAATGCCGTTGATTTCATTAATCAGACTAAAGTAGAGGAAGACCCGAATGTAAAGAAAGAGCCGACAGAAATCCGTGTGGAGGAGAAGCGTTCCAAGCAAGGGCGTATCGCTTTGTTGTGTAGCATAGCAGTGGCAAGTATAGGCACTTTGGTTTGCTTGTATATGGTAATCCGTCATATAGTCGACTTGTTCTTTTAACTTTAACTATTAAGAATCATGATTTTTGCAAATATTGAATATCTGTTTTTATTGCTTTTGCTGATACCTTATATCGTATGGTATTTTATGCGAAGAAAAAAGACAGAGCCTACCATGCAGGTTTCAACAACCCGCATGTATATGAATGCTCCGCAAAGTTGGAAGGTATATTTGATTCATGCGCCTTTCTTGCTGCGCATCGTAACTTTTATAATGATTGTATTGGTATTGGCTCGTCCGCAAACTACTGATAATTGGCAAAATACGGAAATTGAAGGCATTGATATCATGTTGACTGTCGATGTTTCTACCAGTATGCTTGCCGAAGATTTGAAGCCCAATCGTTTGGAAGCGGCAAAACAAGTGGCAGCACAGTTTATTAACGGACGCCCTAATGACAATATCGGACTGACTATTTTTGCGGGGGAAGCTTTTACACAATGCCCGTTGACTATCGATCACGGTGTCTTGTTGAATTTGTTTGGCAGCATAAAGGGAGACATCGCTCAACGGGGACTGATAGAAGACGGAACGGCAATCGGTATGGGGTTGGCGAATTCCATCAGCCGCCTGAAAGACAGCAAGGCTAAATCAAAAGTCATAATTTTATTGACTGACGGAAGTAATAACCGAGGAGACATTTCCCCCCTTACAGCAGCCGAAATAGCCAAGCAGTTTGGCATACGTGTTTATACAATTGGAGTTGGGACAAATGGGACTGCTCCTTATCCGATGCCTACGTATGCAGGCGTTCAATATGTAAATGTACCTGTGGAAATCGATGAACAGACCTTGATTCAAATTGCCAGTACAACGAATGGAAACTATTTTCGTGCGACAAGCAATTCGAAGTTGAAAGAAGTCTATGAGGAAATCGATAAGCTGGAGAAGACAAAATTAAACGTAAAGGAGTTCAGTAAACGTGAAGAGGCTTATACACCGTTTGCCTTAGTGGCATTTTTGTGTATCTTGCTGGAACTTGTTTTGCGTAATACTATATTAAAGAAAATACCTTAAAATCAAGAAGTGTCATGTTTCGATTTGGAGAACCGATTTATTTATATTTACTCATTGTGTTGCCGGTATTGGTGATTTTGTATTTATATTCCAATTACCGGAGACGCAAGAAGATTCGCCAATATGGCAGTCTGGAATTATTAATGCATTTGATGCCGGATGTATCAAAATATCGTCCTGATGTGAAGTTTTGGCTGGTTTTTTCAGCTTTAGCCATGGTTATTTTTATGTTAGCGCGTCCGCAGTTTGGTTCAAAGATGGAAACGGTTAAACGTCAGGGAGTTGAAACTGTAGTTGCACTTGACATCTCCAATTCAATGTTGGCAGAAGACGTAACTCCAAGCCGATTGGAGAAATCGAAGAAATTGATTTCACGCCTTGTTGAAACATTTAATAATGACAAAGTTGCCATGATTGTATTTGCTGGTGAAGCGTTTACCCAACTTCCCATAACCAGTGATTATATTTCTGCTAAAATGTTTCTTGAAACAATAACTCCTTCTCTTATTTCTACACAAGGTACAGATATTCGGGGGGCAATTGATTTGGCAATGAAAAGCTTTACTCCAAACGAGGGGGTAGGGCGTGCTATTGTATTGATAACTGATGGCGAAAATCATGAAGGAGGAGCCGTTGAAGCCGCACAGGAAGCAGCAAAGAAAGGCGTGCGTGTCTTTGTGTTAGGGGTAGGTTCTCCTGACGGTTCACCGATTCCTACAGGCAACGGAAGCGAGTTTCGCAGGGATAAAGACGGCAATGTCATTGTTACGAAACTCAACGAACAGATGTGTCAAGAGATTGCGAAAGCAGGGAATGGCATGTATGTACGGGTAGACAATACGAATAATGCTGAACGTGCGTTGAATGCGGAAATCAACAAACTGGCAAAGGCTGATGTCGAAACACAGATATTTACAGAATTTGATGAACAGTTTCATGTGTTGGCGTGGATTGCATTGATTTTGTTAGCCGTTGATTTAATGATATTGGAACGGAGAAATCCGCTTTTCAAGAATGTGAAACTATTTAAACAGGACTAAGATGTTACGAAAGGGATTTGTCATATTAGGGCTTTTCTTGGTTTCAGCCATGGCGTATGGGCAAAAAAATGAACGCGATTATTTGCGTAGCGGAAACAAGTTGTATAAGGACAGTACATTTGTGAAAGCGGAAGTAGACTATCGTAAAGCTTTGGAATTGGAACCAAAATCAACTGATGCCATTTATAATTTAGGAAATTCGCTATTGATGCAGCAAAAAGCAAAAGAAGCGATGGAACAGTATGAAAAGGCATCACATTTGGAAAAGGATAAAATGAAATTGGCGCAGATTTATCATAATATGGGAGTGATCCTGCAATCGTCCAAACAATTGCCGCAATGTATAGAAGCATATAAAGAGGCATTGCGAAATAACCCTAAAGATGATGAAACACGCTATAACCTGGCTCTTGCACAAAAGCAATTGAAGGACCAGCAGCAACAGCAGCAAAATCAAGACCAGCAACAGGAACAGAAACAAGACCAAAAGCAAGACAAGAAAGAGCAGAATAAAGACCAACAAGACCAGAAAAAGCAGGAACAACAACAAAATCAGCAACAGCAGCAACAGAATCAAATGTCAAAAGATAATGCAGAACAACTGTTGAGAGCTGCCATGCAAGATGAAAAGAATGTACAGGATAAAGTGAAGAAAGGCATTCGTGTAGAAGGCCGCAAGTTGGAGAAGGATTGGTAATTCTTAATAAAAAATGGAGAATGAAGACTTATAAAAAACAGACACATACAATGAGACAATTGATTTTCTTTCTATTGTTAGCCATAACTGTTTTGCCAATACAAGCAAAAAATGATGTTACGCTGGTTGCTGAAGCTCCAGATGTAGTGGTAAGCGGTGATCAGTTCCGGCTGACTTTTACAGTCAATACGCAAAAGGGGAAAGACTTTTTGGCTCCTTCCATCAGTGGATTTGATGTGCTGATGGGACCGAGCCGCTCACAACAGAGCAGTACACAAATTATTAATGGCAAAGTATCTTCAAGCAGTGCCATTACTTATACCTATATATTGATGGCTGGGAAGGAAGGGACGTATACCATTCCGGCTGCCAGTATTGAAGTAGACGGTAAGAAAATATTTTCGAATGCGCTTACGATTAAAGTGCTTCCTCCCGATCAGTCGGCTGGCAATCAGCAGTCAGGGCAGGGCCAGAGTAATTCTTCACGTGGGCAAATAGCTGGAGGCAAGATTAGTGATAAGGATTTGTTTATTACAGCTACTGCTGCCAAGACCACAGTCTATGAACAAGAAGCTATCCTATTGACATATAAGGTGTATACATTGGTAAACTTGCGCCAATTGTACGGGAAAATGCCGGATTTGAAAGGTTTTCATACGCAAGAGATAGAATTGCCGCAACAGAAGACTTTTTCATTGGAGCATTATAACGGACGTAATTATAACACTACGATATGGAGTCAATACGTTCTTTTCCCTCAACAGACGGGTAAGTTAGAGATACCTTCCATTACATTTGAAGGAATTGTGGCGCAGCAAACTATTTCAGATGACCCGTTTGATGCATTTTTCAATGGTGGAGGATATATTGAAGTCAAGAAAAAAATCGTTACTCCGAAAGTAACCATCAATGTCAAGCCGCTTCCTGCCAAACCAGATAATTTTTCTGGAGGTGTAGGCGAGTTTACCCTTTCGTCATCCATTAACGCGAAAGAAGTAAAGACGAATGATGCCGTAACCATTAAGCTGACAATCAAAGGGGCAGGAAATATGAAATTGATTAACACCCCGGAAGTGAAGTTCCCTGAAGACTTTGAAATATATGACCCGAAAGTGACAAACAACTTTGACGTATCGCGCGCAGGATTGTCTGGGACACAAACAATTGAGTATTTGGCTATTCCCCGCCATGCCGGAGATTTTACTATCCCGCAGGTAGAATTTACTTACTTTGATTTGAAAAGTCAGGCGTATAAGACGCTGAAGACAGAAGAATATCATTTGAAAGTCGCAAAAGGCAAGGGTAATGCCGATCAGGTAATAGCGGATTTTACCAATAAGGAAAATGTAAAAGTATTAGGGCAAGATGTACGCTTTATTAAGTTGGGCGATACGGAATTGCTCCCGAAAGGCAAAGTGTTCTTTGGTACCACAGGGTATTGGTTAGGATATATAATTCCGTTCGTCATATTTGTTGTTCTGGTTATCTTCTTCCGTAAGCAAGCTGCTGAGAATGCGAATATAGCGAAAGTGAAGACCAAAAAAGCCAATAAAGTAGCGACAAAGCGTATGAAATTGGCTGGCAAATTATTAGCGGAGAACAAGAAAAATGAGTTTTATGATGAAGTGTTGAAAGCCTTGTGGGGATACATTAGCGATAAATTGAGTATACCGGTTTCACAACTGTCAAAGGACAATATTGAAGCTGAACTTATGCGGTATGGTGTGTCAGATGAGGTGACAAAAACGTTCATAGATGCCCTTAATGAGTGTGAGTTTGCCCGTTATGCACCGGGAAATGAAAATGAGGCAATGGATAAGGTTTATGCGGCCTCAGTGGAAGCTATCAGCAAGATGGAAAATAGTATCAAACATTAAAATGGATAGGAGAGAAGGATATATGAAAAAGTTTTATATTCTGTTGGCTGTGTTCTTGTTAAGTGCAGTGCAATTAGTTTCTGCAGCAACAAAAGCGGAAGCCGACCAAGCTTATCAGGAGAATAAGTTTGCCGATGCGATTGCTGCATACGAAACCATATTGGGCACGGAAGGTGAATCAGCTGACATCTACTATAATTTAGGTAATTGCTACTACAAAACGAAGAATATCGCTAAGGCGGTCTTGAATTATGAGCGTGCATTGCTTCTGAATCCGGGCGATGCCGATATCCGTTTTAATTTGGAACTGGCAAGAAGCAAGACGGTTGATCAGATTACTCCTGCCAGCGAAGTCTTTATCGTGGCATGGATGAAAAATATTACCAATCTGATGAGCGAGAAAGAGTGGGGGGTAACAGCGCTTGTTTCCTTTTTGCTTTTATTGTTAGGTCTGGCACTGTATATCTTCGGAAATCGCATTGTACTGAAGAAAGTCGGGTTTGTGGGCGCTATTGTTTTTCTGATAATGTGTGTCAGCGCCAATTTGTTTGCACGTGGACAGAAAAATAAAATTGTCAATCGTACGGGAGCTATTGTCATGTCACCCACTATTACCGTTAAAAGTACGCCCAATGAAAGTGGTACAGATTTGTTTGTGCTCCATGAAGGGACAAAAATTTACATACAAGATAATTCTATGAAAGGCTGGAAAGAAATCCGGCTTGAAGATGGAAAAGAGGGATGGCTTCCGGCATCTGCCATTGAAGTAATATAATTTAGTTGGAAGTGATTATGGATATACAGCAATTAATAGAAATAGACCGTGACTTGTTATTGAAATGGAACGGAAGCGGCTCGCTGTTTTGGGATGGATTTATGTGGATTGTGTCTGATACCAAGACATGGATATTTGCCGCTGCTATGTTGCTGTATATCATATTCAAAAATACAAAATGGACGCATGGCATGCTTATCATAGTCATGCTGGCGTTAACTGTCACGTTGGCAGATCAGTTCGCTTCAGGTTTATGTAAACCTTTTTTTGAACGGTTCCGTCCTACACAAGACCCGGAGCTGATGTATTGGGTAGATGTGGTCAACGGGTATAGAGGGGGGCGTTACGGGTTTATGTCCAGTCATGCAGCCAATACGTTTGCTTTTGCATTGTTTATTTCTTTATTGGTACGCAATGGATGGCTGACCTGTATTTTGTTTCTTTGGGCGGCAATACCTTCTTTTTCCCGTATTTATTTAGGTGTACATTATCCGGGAGATGTGTTGTGTGGAGCTGTGTCCGGATGTGTTATGGCTGTATTGGTTTATTGGCTGTATCATGCAATCAAAAAGAAATATTTCGAATGTCCTCAGTATATTTCCGGACAATATACATCAAGCGGGTTTGCAATAGCTGACATACACCTTTTCTATAGTGTTTTGCTTCTGACTTGTTTATACATTGTCGTTGCTGGAATGATGGTGTCTAAATACCTGCATTTTTAATCAGATTCTGACTAATTCTTCTGCTTTAAGAGAAAAACAGACGGATTTGTTTTGAAGATTCATTTTCTTTCACTACATTTATATCGTGAATTAACATCTTATTTGTCTAACTTTAAAATTTTGGCTACTATGAACAGAACAATAACGTTTAATGAACTTCGTAAAATAAAGGATTCATTGCCAAGCGGGAGTATGCACCGTATTGCTGACGAATTGAATATGAGTGTAGAAACGGTGCGTAATTTCTTTGGCGGACATAATTTTAAGGATGGGAAAAGTGTTGGCATCCATTTAGAGCCGGGACCGGATGGCGGTTTGGTAATGTTAGATGATACAACTGTATTGGATAAGGCTATTGCAATATTGAAAGAACAGCAATCTGTCTAAAAAGTAAGAAGTCTCGGTGAATAATATAATTATTTGCTGAGACTTTTAAATTCAGCATTTATAAACCTTTAAATCTTTGAGTTATGGAAGATAAACTTATAACATTAGCTATTCTGACGTACTCGAAAGCCCAAATACTGCAATCTGTATTGGAAAATGAAGGGATTGAGTCTTATATTCATAATGTGAACTTGATTCAACCGGTTATTTCATCAGGAGTACGGGTGCGTATAAAAGAAAGTGATTTGCCGCAAGCATTGAAAATCATTGAAAGTTCTTCGTGGCTGTCTTCTGAGATATTGCATGAAGAATCTCCTGCGTCTCCCAAAGCCTCACATGTCTTAATACCTATCGACTTTTCTCCTTATTCATTGAAAGCTTGTGATTTTGGTTTTCGTGTGGCTGCAAAGATGCATGTAGACGTGGTGTTATTGCATGTGCATTTTACTCCTATTTACATTCCAAGCTTGCAATATTCAACAGATAATTTCGGTATTCCGTCTATAGAGAATGCTGCAAACATGAGAAGTATAATGGAAACTGTCCATAAAGAAATGGAGGATTTGGCAAAAATAATAGACAAGAAAATAGAAGACGGCATTTATCCTAAGGTGAAATATACATGCCTGTTGCGCGAAGGCGTTCCGGAAGAAGAAATTTTGAGTTATGCCCGGCATGAGAATCCGCTTATCATTGTTATGGGTACGAGGGGAGAACATCAGGAAAATTTGGAATTGATAGGGAGCGTTACTGCTGAAGTCATAGAGCGCAGTCCGGTCTTTGTTTATGCAATTCCGGAACAAGCCCCTTCAAAATCGATAGAAGATATTCACAAGGTTGCTCTATTTACGAGCTTTGACCAACGCGATTTGATTGCTTTTGATTCGCTGATTAAGACATTCAAAGATAATCAGTTTGAAATTACATTTATTCATATTAATTCGCATGAAGAGAAGCGCACTTGGAATGAAATCACGCTGGCGGGAATTAAAGAATATTTTAAGAAACAATATCCACAATTGGAGTTTGATTATGTAGCTGTAGATGAGTCGCATTTATTAAATAACATAGACCAGTTTATACAAACGAATAAAATAGATGTAATTTGTACATCAAATTACAAACGGAATATTTTTGCCCGTCTGTTTAACCCAAGCATGGCGCGTAAGATGCTGTTCCATTCTAATACGCCGCTTTTAATAATAAAATAAATTTAAAGCATGATGTTATTGACAACGACAAATACAATTGAAGGCAAGCACATTACTCATTATTATGGGATTGTGTCAGGTGAAACGATTATTGGAGCAAATGTTTTCCGTGATCTTTTTGCAAGCATTCGCGATATAGTAGGCGGACGCAGCGGTTCTTATGAAAAAGTATTAAGGGAGGCTAAAGATACTGCTTTACGTGAAATGCAGGAACAAGCACAGACGCTGGGTGCCAACGCAGTAATCGGAGTCGATTTGGATTATGAAACGGTAAACGGTTCCATGTTAATGGTAACAGCGAGTGGTACGGCTGTGACGGTTGTATAATCGTAAGCATTTGATAAACTACAGATATTAATCCTTTATATACAACAATAGCGACTGTCACTATGTACCTACTAGTTGCAGTCGCTATTGTTTTGTTGAATCCTGCCCCTACAAAGCTATTAGGCTAAATTGCGGACATCTATATTCATAAAAACATTTATACCACATACAGCCTTTGTTTCCCTGAGAAGCCTGATAAATTTTATATTCCATGGGCTGGAACGTATATTCCACGCCGTGGAACGTACATTCCAGCCCATGGAATGTACGTTCCGCCAGCCGGAATATAAAATATAAGCAGCTGCTTGCAGAAAATCATATATCCGATTACGGGATATCAGCCTTTTCATTCATTCTTTTATTTTTTTTGAAAAAAACATATCATTCCATTGACTATATAAAATTTATTATATATCGTTGCCAACGAAATAGGTTACTGATATTCTATCGGAAGGCTCAGATGCACCTTATATAAGTATGTTGCGCATCTCCCCGGTGTAAGTTCCGATAAAACAGTAAGATTGATGGAGTAAGAATAAAAAGATATATGCTATGAAGCGTTTGCTTTTCGTCCTTTTGTCATGCATAGGACTGTCGGTTTCAGCGCAGAATTGGGCGGTGAAGACCAACCTGTTGTACGATATGACCGCAACCATGAACTTGGGAGCGGAAGTCCGCGTGTCCCCACAATGGACATTGGATGTATCCGCGAATTGGAATCCGTGGACCTTTTCCGATAACAAGAAGTGGAAACAGCTTGTTGTCCAGCCCGAGGCGCGCTATTGGTTTTGCGAGGCATTCAACGGTCACTTTGTAGGCGCGCACCTCTTGGGCGGCATCTACAACATGGGCAACTGGGATACCGATTTCACTTTCTTGGGCACCGATTTCGGCAAGCTGAAAGATTACCGTTTCGAAGGATGGATGCTGGGAGTGGGCATTGCCTACGGATACCAATGGATGCTTTCCAAGCATTGGAGCGTAGAGGCGGAAATCGGTATCGGTTACGTGTATTCCCAATACGACAAGTACGACTGCGCCACATGCGGTGAGACGTACGAACGGGATAAGCCCCATCATTATGTTGGCCCTACCAAGTTGGCTCTCAGCCTGATTTATGTCTTTTAATCTGCAATGCGTATGAAGAAAACAATCATTTATATCGGTTTCCTCTTGGCTTTTGCCGGAACGGCACAGGCGCAAGAAGGGGTGAAAGGAAGAATTACGGTCAACGATGTCAGTCTGTCGGTTGCCGGAGATTCGCTTCGTGTACAGATGGATATGGACTTCTCGGCATTGCATCTTCCGGCAAACCGTTCGGTTTCTTTATTGCCTTCCCTCCGTATGGATACGGCAATTGTCCGCCTGCCCGGAGTAGACGTCATGGGGCGCAGGCAATACATTCAGTGGCAACGGAACACCGGCAGGAGTGCGATGACGCAAGTGATACGGCGTTATAACGGCACGACGCAACACCTGCATTACCAGACAGCCGTCCCCATAGCGGAACGTCCGGGACTGGTGCAAGTATATCTGGACGAAGATTCATGCGGATGCTTGCGCGAAGTGTTGGCGGACCGCAACCGCCTGCTTGCCGAACAGGACTTTACACCGGCTGTATTTACGCCACACTTTATCTACGTCAGCCCACAGGCGGAAACCCGTAAGACACGCCACGAGAAAGGGGCAGCCTACGTTGACTTCCCCGTCAACAAGACCGACATACGTCCCGATTATCGCGACAATCGGTCGGAACTGGCAAAGATAGAAAACACCATCAACCGCATCAAAGGCGATGCGGACGTGTCCATCAACCACATTACCATCAAGGGATATGCTTCGCCCGAAGGTTCGTATGCCAACAACAGCCGGCTGGCAGAAGCGCGTACCCGTTCGCTGGTAGACTATCTGAAAAAGGAATATCCGCTCGACGCTTCCCTGTTCCGGTTAGATTACGAGCCGGAAAACTGGGAAGGTCTGCGTGCTTACATTGCAAAGGGCAGCTTGCCCGAAAAGGATGCGTTGCTCAGCTTGATAGACAGCGGTTTGGAAGCCGATGCCAAAGAACGCCGCTTGCGCACGGAATATCCCGAAGCATACCGCACGTTGCTGCGCGACTGTTTCCCGGCTTTGCGTCGTTCCGATTACGTAGTGGCGTATACCGTACGCGGCTTCGATGTGGAAGAAGCCCGGAAGCTGATTTGGAAAGAGCCTCAAAAGCTTTCGCTGCAAGAGATGTATGCCGTGGCGCAGACCTACGGAACAGGCAGCAAGGAATACAATGAAGTGTTCGAAACGGCAGTACGCCTTTTCCCCGATGACGAGGCGGCAAACCTGAACGCGGCGAATGCGGCGATGCAGCGGAACGATACCGCAGGGGCTGCCCGCTATTTAGAAAAGACCGGAGAGGAGGCAGCGGCTGAGTACGCGCGTGGCATACTGGCTGCATTAAGAGGCGAATATGATGCAGCGTCCGTTTACCTACAAAAAGCGAAGGCTGGAGGAATAACGGAAGCCGATGACGCTTTGCGCCAAATAGAAAGGATGAAGAAGTGAATTTTAACCGGATAGTAAATTAAAGAAAATAGATTATGAAAAGGTGGAGTTATTTATTCATGGCAATGGGTATCGCTATGGCATTTTCGGCTTGTAGCGATGAAGTTGACTTGTCAGCAAATAACGAAGAAAGTACAGAAGAAAGCACAAGCCAAGTGTTTATGCAATTCAGCCTGGAACTTCCGGCAGTATCGCGAAGTTCAACGACTTCGGATGATGATGACGATGACTATGTTTCATCCGATGCAGGAGTGGAAATCGGGAAGGATTACGAAAACCAGGTTTCAGAAGTTTTGGTGGTAATCACAGATGCTACAGATGACAAGTTTATAACGGGAAGCATTGTAACCAATCTTATCCCTACGGGCAATAACACTACGTATGTAGTTCCATTCAACACGAATAAATTGGTAGATTATGCAGGAGACCCTGTAAACATATATGTTTATTGTAATCCGACAAGTGAACTTAAAGATAAACTTAAAAAGGAAGAAGATATCGATGTGGATGCAAGTTATACATTGACTTCTGCAACGGATGAAACTATTTGGAGTATAACCGATGGGGATAATAACACTAAAAACGGTCATTTTTTAATGACCAATGCAGATGACGATTATGAGCGGACTTTGCCTGCCAATTTAGATAACTATAAGGTGGAATCCAATCCCTTTGACTTAGAGATTATCAAGGTAGAGCGTGCTGCCGCCCGTTTTGATTATAAATCATCGGTTGCTAACGAAACCTATACGTTAATGGAAGAAGACGGAAAAGCGGAAGTAACAGTAACCTTAACGGATATGGCATTGGTAAACTTAAGCAAAGAGTTCTATTACCTACGCCGGGTATCTGCTGATGGGACAAGTACGTCTGCTACTATTGGTGGTACTGAAACGAATACGAATTATGTGGTAGATACAGATTATGACTGGAAATCAGGTTCCACAATTACTGATTATTCAGACCATTTCTTCTATGTTTATAATCAAAATAGTGCTTCAGCTGATTACACATGGACTTCTATAAGTTCTCTCACCAAAAATGAAGATGATACGGATAATAGCTGGAATACGGATGGCACAAAAGGCGATTACAAAATCTGGCGTTACGCTACCGAAAACACGATTCCCGCTCAAGTTTCCAATCAGAAGAAAGGCATCACTACCGGGGTTGTGTTCAAAGGAGAAATCCAAGGTAAAGGTGATATGGCAAACTTATTGAATGGGGAAAAACCCGTTTATGTATTCGATAACATCCTGTGGGGTACATGGGACAATGTAAAAACTGCCGCAGAAGCTAAGGAAAGTGATAAAACAACTTTGTCAAATCCCTCATTGGCTGCCTTATAACGAAGCGACAAAAAATGGTTACACAGACGATAAAGCCGTAGCTGCCGGTTTCACCATTTTCAAGCCGAATGCCGATAAAAAGTACGAAGTCCTTTACTATTATTGGAACCGTCATAACGATAACAAAAATAACGGTTCCATGGCTCCCATGGAATTTGCCGTTGTGCGCAACAATGTGTATAAGCTGAGCGTAACGGGAGTGAACAAGTTCGGTCATCCTACAGACCCGAAAGATGACCCCGACCCGGAAAATCCGGAGGACCCGGACGAAGAAGACGATGTTTACTTTAAAGTGGCAGTGGAGGTTCTTCCCTGGGTAGTACGCATCAATGATATTGAATTCTAATAAAAACAAGTAACGAATGAAACGGAGTATAATCCCGGTTGCAGGTGCGGCATTGCTGGCCGCATTTGTAGCCTTCGCGTCATCCTCATGCAATACGGTCTATGACGATGACTTGCAGCCTTGCCCTACTGGCGTTTCCCTGCATTTTGTTTACGATTACAATATGGAATACGCCAATGCCTTTCCGGCAAAGGTAGATTGTGTAACCCTTTATGTGTTCGACGGCGAGGGGAAACACGTCACCACTTGTACGGAAACCACCGATGTGCTGAGCCGTGAAGATTATCGCATGCAGATTGACTTGGAGGAAGGAGATTACCGTTTCATCGCTTATGGCGGATTGGCTTGTCAGGCTCATTCTTTTGCGGTGGGACAAGAACCGCAGCCGGGAACGCACTGGTCGGAATTGTCGGTCGAAATGGTGCACGATAACCTTACGTCCGCCCAAAAGTTGCACGATTTTTATTATGGGACGGCAGAAGGCAAGGTAGAGGTGAATGCTTATAAAGAGGTCACGCTCCGCCTGATGAAAAACACCAACAACATCCGTGTGGTGCTTCAGCAGGTCAACGGGAAACCTTTATCGGATGAAGACTTCACCTTCGCCGTGACCGATGACAACACGTTGTTTGACAGCAGCAACAATCTGACACCTAACGGAACGGCTACTTATTTGCCGTGGTCGCAAGGATGCCAGTCTGTAGGCGAAAATGAAGGAGAAGTAACGGTGGCATACGCCGAGTTTTCCACCTCAAGGCTGGTAAAAGAGGAAAGCCATCGTCCTCGCTTGTCCATCCGGCGCGCATCCGACGGGGAAAATATCATAGACATTCCGCTGATTGATTATTTATTGTTGTTGAAAAGCGACGCATACAGCGAAATGGGCGAACAGGAGTTCCTGGACCGTGAAAGTGAATGGTCGTTGATATTCTTTCTGGATGACCGTGGGGAATGGCTGAAGACACAAATTGTGGTAAACGGCTGGGTAGTTCGGCTGAATGGAATGGTAATCGAATTTTAACGTACGGATATGAAAAGATGGTTTCTCTATATAGGTGCATGTTTGCTGGCGTTCGTCTGTTTTGCCTGTACGGACGAAATGGAGGCAGACGGCAACAGCAAGGAAAGGAGTGTAAAACTCCAGTTACAGCTTTCCTTGCCTATGGACGCATCTGCCCGTACGACACGCATGATGTCTGGTTCTGAAGCAGGCAGCAAGTATGAAAACTACTTCAATTTCAACGATGTAAACAGTTATCGGATCTATTTCTTCGATACAAACAACAACTATATTGCCCGGTTTATTCCATCCAAAACCGTAATGGCTGAAGCGACTGAATACACGTTGTATAGCGTGGAAGGGGAAGTGCCGGAGGATGTCCTCCAACGTGCATCAAATAATGCAATGGATTTCAAGATTGTTGTTTTGGCGAATTGGGAAAAATACAAAGAACCTGAAGCAGGAAGCGCACTTGGAACGATTTGCAATGCGGATTGGGCACAATTCGAGATTTTAAAGTCTTTTGAACTGGGCGAAGAGAACCTTATCCCTTTCTATGGTGTCAACGAATACGAGGATGTACCGGTTCAGTATGGCGGAACCATCACGTTAGAAGAATCTATCCCGTTGCTTCGTGCCATGGCGAAAGTGGAGGTAATACTCGACAAAGAAGACGAATTGGACACGGAAGAGGTGTCTTTTAGCGATGTTACCCTTCACGGCTATAATTCAAAAGGCTATTGTGCTCCTATGAATGGTGCATATCCACAGAACGGGCACATCGGTTTGCATTTGGTTGGAAACAAGAACGAAGACAATGCGATTGAAAATACCATTTCTTTTTTACAAACCCAATCAAACTATAAAAAAGAAACATGGATAGCTTATATCCCAGAGTATGACAATACATCGGACGAGGACAATGCCGCTTATATCGAACTTCGCTTTGATATTCAAACGGAAACGGATGAGAAAGATTTTGTCATTCACTTTGCGGATGATCAAACAGATATTGAGAATACATCTTTTGCTATTACCCGCAACCACCTTTACCGTTTCAATGTAACGATAGACCCCAAAGGAAATTTGGCGGTTGAAGTGAATGATTGGGAAAATGTTTTTAATAATGATTTTTATTTCTAATGTTTATGAGGTATCTTGTATTTCTTTCTGCAATATTATGTGCAAATATTCTGTTAGGAAGCTGTTCCGAAGAAAAATTGGCAGCAGATAAAGAAACTTCTTCTAATTTTGAAGAAGGGGAATTGACATTGGCATCTCTCAAATTGGCTGTTAATAGTTTTGAAGTTGATGTACAATCTGATTCAAGAGCACCGGAAGAAGATACAGAGGCGGAAAGAGCTATCCATGATATTTGGGTATTTCAATTTGATGCAACAGAGAATCATAATCTGCTTATCTACCCTCGTTATTATACTATTGCTAATCAGTCGGAACTGGATAACCTTCAAGTGTGGCTGAAGCCCAATATCACGTCTACCGTTTATATAGTGGCAAATACCAACCAACCGAACTGGATAACCGATGAAACAGATGTTAGTTCTCGTGCAAATTTAGAAGCCCAAGAATTATATAATTTAGAACCCCAATTTACGAATGAAGGACAAAGCCTTTCCATTCCGATGACAGGATATAAAGACAATGTAACAATTAATGAAGAAAGTGGAACGGCAACGAATGAAGTTACTATTCCCGTCACCCGTATGTTTGCCAAATTGTGTGTAAAAGCAAATATAAGCATTGATTATATGACATTGCGTTCTATAGCTATCAGCCGAATCCCTAAAGCCAGCAAAGTGACTGCACGGACAGGAGAAGGTAATGATAAAACAGACTATCAAAACGGATATTATTACTGGAACACAACGACTTTCGATTTAAATGGTGAAGAAGAACATATAGTATATGTTGCGGAAAATATGCAAGGGAGCATAGAAGAAGATAATAACTCAGGAAAAAATGAAGACAATGCTCCGGCAAAAGCCCTTCGATTGACTGTTGAAGTAGATAGAGAAGATCCGGATACTGGAGAGAATACACAACCCAATTATGTCGTTTATCCTGGAGGAAATGTATCAACAGATTTCAATATTAAACGGAATTGTATTTATAATGTAACCATTAACATAACCTCGGATCAAGATGTGCATATACCTTCCTCTAATTGTTTTGTCGTAGTACCAGGCAATTTGCTTTCGTTCGAGCCTTATTATCGTGAAGAAAAAGGGGGAGGTTACAGCTTCAAAGATTATCTGGATGTAAATGACGAAACAGGGAAAAAAGTCATTGACAAAGTGGAGATTATCTGGCAGTCAAAGGATGCTATTGGTGACAACTCTAATGGAGACCTTGTTTGGTATAATTCAGAGACACAAAAAATCTATGTTAAAACGAATACAGAAGGCAATGCCTTAATAGCTGCTTACAACAAGGACGATGAGATTATTTGGTCATGGCATATTTGGGTAACAGACCATGACCCTGCCAATTTAAGCAATGCCGTCAGGTATACAACTTATGAGTGGGATAGTAATGGGATTTATCCTGATCGGCCTCGAACTTCCGGATTGGAAGTCATGTCTTGCAACTTAGGGGCATTGGCTAATGAGCCGGAAAACGGTCAAGACACAAAACCTTTTGGGATGTTATATCAATGGGGACGGAAAGACCCATTTCCTCCTGTATTAAAAGGAAATCCTGGAAACTATATGGTTCAAAATGTAGGAGAATATTATGATAATTCCAATGAACAAGTTGTGGGGATGACTTCGGCTGTAGACCCGACCCAGCTTTTTCATTCAATATCAGGAACTGATATGTTAAACTTGAGTGACCCTGTATATTATGCGATTCAGCATCCCACTGTTTTTATATGTGGAACAAAAGAAGTTATGAAAGGAGAACAGTATGTAGAACAAATTTCAAATTATGTTGCGGAAGGGGATTGGAATTACAAACATGATGACAAACTATGGGGAGGATTACCGCCCGTAGATGATGGTAGCATGGAAAAATACACGATTAACTCACAAAGGAATGTACATATATATGATAATTATGGATCTTCAAAAACGATTTTTGACCCTTGTCCCTATGGTTGGAGAACAGCACCTGGCGAGTTATGGTTAGGATTTACTAAAACAGGACTTAATCCCACGAATTGGGATGAGATCAATAATTATCCGGCACCAGGTTGGAATTCATCTTGGTGGGGTACTTATATTTATATGCAAAGTTGGAAAGGAGAAAACGGGAATGGTTACACTTATTTTCCTAATCAAGGAACTCGTGTAGGCGATGGATATGGCATGAGAGTTGGAAGTTGCGGGAATTACCATAATGCTACTACAGACAGTGATAACCGGGTAAATATTTTACATATTCATAATCTTCCAAGACTCTTTCATATTTTTGAATTCGAATTTCCGATGTATTATGTCAAATCAGTCGCCGACCCTATCCGCTGTGTTCGTGACCCCAATCCAGGACAATAATACTTTTGCTTATAAGAAACATTTTTATATCTCTATCAATAGATAATGGGGAAGCGTCCCCACACATTTTACTTAAATTAGTAATCTCGAAGCCGGTTCGCAGGGATGCGCGCCGGCTTCTTTATACCATCGTGATATAGAAATTTTAAAGGAACATATACTGCCAGTGCTTGCATCTCCTGCGCTGTTTCCGTAGAGACGATATGCACATCGTCTCTACATTTGATGGCATAAGTATATGTACAAAATGAATCGACATCTCACCACAGAGGCTTTAAACTTTTTCCTCTGTGGTACTCTGTGCCCTCTGTGGTGCACATCGTCTTTGCATTTTTCGGGTGGGGTCTTGATGTATCTGTGAAGGGGATACGAAAAAAGCCTCTTGGGATGGAGGCTCTTTTGTGACCGCGACAGGATTCAAACCTGTAACCGGCTGATCCGTAGTCAGCTACTCTATTCAGTTGAGCTACGCGGCCAACATTTGTTTTTCGGAGTGATCGCGACAGGATTCAAACCTGTAACCGGCTGATCCGTAGTCAGCTACTCTATTCAGTTGAGCTACGCGACCAACATTTGTTTTAACATCGGAGTGACCGCGACAGGATTCAAACCTGTAACCGGCTGATCCGTAGTCAGCTACTCTATTCAGTTGAGCTACGCGGCCTTCTCTTTTCGTTTGACGGGTGCAAAGGTAGGTACTTCTTGGGTAATATGCAAATTTTTGGCGGACTTTTTTTCTCTTTTTTATTCAATAAACCGTGAATTAAATATCTGCCAACCCAATGTCAATCCGAAATTCCAATTATTTTTCGGTGAACTATAATGATTTACGTATGCACCGATCGCTCCGAATGGAAGCTTGACGACCAATGACAATTCTCCCAGATATTCTATTCTGCTGAATAATTTCCCATAATGTGCTTGGGATTTATCATCACGCAGAATAGGGAAGATAGGGGCAAAACCATACAATTCCAGGCGTGCATGAAAAACCGGCGTAAACTGATAAATGGGCATCAAGCCTGCACCGATGAATTGATTGGCACGAAAAGCTTCATTGTATGAAATCTTACTATGTGCCGTAGGCGAAAATTCCCCCGCCTGCATCATTGTCGCGGTATAATTGTGGCTGAAATTTCGTGAAGAATAATAGGCGCGAATGTAATTTCCTAAAACAAATTTCGAGGATAATGGAAAATAGCGCTCCATTTCGTATGATAATTGCAGCCACGACTGCTGGTATTTATACTCGCCGTCATACGGATCGACGCTTGAACCTGCTTCGAAGCGTTCTTGTCCTGTATAAATATTTGCGACTAAACGCTCTTTTCGTCCTGCGGTCGCATATTGCCGGCTATCCAAGGTGTTTCCTTCCAATGCGACAGAGCCACCGAAAATTGTATAATGACTGCAATCGCTCTGGTCGTTATTAAAATCGATGACGTTTTTCTGGAAATATTCATCTTGCAAATCCCCGACACCTATGCTGAATTCGGCTTTTTGCCGATTGAGGAAAGGAAGCGAAAGCAATACCTTAACAAATTTTTCTTTCTTTTTGCTGAATACCGGTGAATTGCCTTTCGTAAATAGCTTTTCCTGTTTATAATAGTCGAATGAAGATAGCGAACCTATTAATCTGATAGAAGTCGGTATGTGGGTAGGCAAATCAATCCGTCCGGAAAGTTGCAGATTATTGTATATTTGCCCTAATTGTCCGTCTAATGACACTTCTTTGGAATAATTGTTCAAGTTCTGATAGGTTGCTCCAATATAAATCTGGTTTGCTCCATTCGAACTGACATTTCCTCCGACACGTAACGAAAGATCATCTTCCAGCTTTACTTTCAGATGCAGGTCAAAAATATGGTCAGACGCGTTATATACGGCATGCGGAATGATTTCGGATATCATATTGTCTGACATCAAACGGAAATACCCGCTTCGGAAATCTTCAAAACTAAATATTTCGTCTTCCGATGAATGAAATTCTTTTCGGATATAACGTTTCTGTTGTTCATTCGCTCCTTCGATTTCTATTTTGCGGAATCTGAATTCAGGCATCCGGCTTTTATAAGCAATGCGCTCCTTTTCCAATTGCCTGTAATTGACACGCCTTGAAATACGCATCTTTATCGTATCCATCAATTGGATGGTGCGGTTATAACCGATGTCATGCAGCTCATCATACCGGTTGAAATCCATCAGATTTACGTCTGTATATTTGAATGTCATCAGAATCCCCAATGAATCAGGCATGGAATAATCGGTTTTTTGCATAATCATATTTTCCAGTTGCCCCATGATGTCGTCATCTTTGGGCTTACCGGGGTTGGAGCTGACGGCACTTCCTATCATAATATCCGGATGAAAGTCTTGCATCATTACATTGGTAGGGAAATTATTGTAAATGCCTCCGTCATAAACCAATACGGAATCGATTTCAATCGGTTTGAACATGGCGGGAAAACTCATCGATGCACGGACGGCATCACCTAAATCACCTTTGCGGAAAATAATCGGACGCTTGTTGTATACATCTGACGCCACACAGCGGAACGGGATGAACAAACGGTCAAAATCGTTATGGCAAGAAGCTGTAGCCTGCCCGAACAGTTGTAAGAAAGCAAAGTTCATTTGTAGCGGGTCGACTACACTCGAAGGTAAAAACTGAGCCTTTACCTTTTGCAATGGATTCTTCAGAGATACCCTGACATTCACAAATTCGGGAGTAGGCGGATTCTTTTTGAAATAATATATGTATTGTTCTTCGATATTCCCTGTATACCAACGTTTAAAGTCGTCCGACTTTATTAATCTTTCCATATCATCCGGCGAATATCCCATGGCGTAAAGCGCGCCTACAATAGCTCCCATGGAAGTTCCTGCTACATAATCAATCGGAATATTATTTTCCTCCAATGCCCGTATGATGCCGATATGGGTAATTCCTTTCGCGCCTCCGCCGCTCAGCACAAGTCCCACTTTCTGAGCCTTTAGCGGCAATGCGAAAAAGACGCACAGGCATAAAAGGATGGAAACGATTTTGTTCATGTATTTGTTATCATTGATTAGAGATATCCAAAGATAAACAAAAAAAGATTCCTACAGAAGAAATCAGCCTTTTTTTATAATATAAGCGTAAAAAAGGACATCAAGAAGACAAAGAATGAGAAGACTTTGTCTTCCTGATGTCCTTATGTGACTCTTATCTGAATAGCTATTAAATATTAAATCAATTCAATGCTTCGTTTTACAAAGTTGGTCAATGCTTCACCTTTCAACATGCCGTTTTGCAACAGTGCCAGGTCGATAAGTTGATGAACGATCTTATTACCGGTTGCATACGAATTGATGATATCCGTCTTTTCCTGTTTCTTTTCGTCCAGCTTTTTGTCTATGTCCTTCAGCTCATCTTTTTCAGCGGTCGGGATTTCTTCGTCCTTCTTGCCTTCGTGCGCCTTGTGCAATTCGCTTTCACGCATTTTCAGGGTAGCGATTTCTCCTTCTACCGGAACCAGTTTCTCTGAACAAGCCGATTCTGCATCGTCCAACACTTGCTTGATAAGCTTATGGTCGCTATTCAATACCAGGTTGAACATATCCGGCATTTCGCCATAGAAACTCATGCCCGGCTGGATATTCGCCATTTCCTTCATACGGCGCATGTATTCGGATTGCGTAATGACAATCGGAGCGCCTGTTTCGCCCATCGGCTGTGCCTCTACATGGAATTCGGTCTTTTGTAGCTTAGGCATCTGCCCATTGAATACCGCAGTCAATACCTCTCGTTTGCTTTCGGGAAGCTCTTCGCCTTTCTGCTCGTCTTTTGTAATCAAACGGTCGATTACATCGGCATCCACACGCGTGAAACGGCTCTTCTCGAACTTCTGTTCCAACATGTTCACCATAGGCACATCCAGTTGTCCGTCCAGCAGCAGTACGTTGTACCCCTTGTTCTTGGCTGCATCGATGTATGTATATTGTTCATCGGTATTGTTGGCGTACAGATAAATCAGATTGCCGTCCTTATCGGTCTGATTGTCTTTTATCAAGGTCTGATATTCTTCGAAAGTATAATATTTGCCTTCCGTGTCTTTTAAAAGGGCAAACTTATTGGCTTTATCATAGAAGTCTTCTTGTGTCAGCATGCCGTAATTGATGAAGATTTTCAGGTCATCCCATTTCTCTTCAAACTCTTTGCGGTCGTTCTTGAAGATAGATTGCAGGCGGTCTGCCACTTTCTTGGTGATATAGGTAGAGATTTTCTTCACGTTCGAATCACTCTGCAAATACGAACGGGATACGTTCAGCGGAATATCCGGAGAGTCGATAACCCCATGCAACAACGTCAGGAAGTCGGGCACGATGCCTTCTACTGAATCGGTCACATATACCTGGTTGCAATACAACTGGATCTTGTTCCGTTGCAGTTCGATGTTGCTCTTGATTTTCGGGAAATAAAGCACACCCGTCAGGTTGAACGGATAGTCTACATTCAGGTGAATCCAAAACAACGGTTCGTCCGACATCGGATACAAGTCACGATAGAACTTCTTGTAATCTTCGTCTTTCAATTCGCTTGGCTTCTTGGTCCAGATAGGGCAGGTGTCATTGACGATATTGTACTCATCCGTATCGACTTGCTTGCCGTCTTTCCATTCTTTCTTCTTTCCGAAAGCGACCGGAACGGGCAAGAAACGGCAATACTTCGAAAGCAACCCCTGAATGCGGGATTCTTCCAGAAACTCTTTGCAATCATCATCGATGTGCAAGATAATGTCGGTGCCACGGCCGTCACGCTCTGCGTCTTCCAATGTAAACTCAGGGCTTCCGTCGCAAGTCCATTTAACGGCTTTTGCGTCTTCTCTATAAGAACGGGTTACGATTTCGACTTTCTTTGCCACCATGAAAGCGGAATAGAATCCCAAGCCGAAATGTCCGATAATGGCGTTGGCGTCATTCTTATACTTCTCAAGGAAATCATTAGCTCCTGAGAAAGCTATCTGATTGATGTACTTGTCTATTTCTTCAGCAGTAAGCCCCAGCCCACGATCGGATATGGTAATAGTCCCTTCTTCCTTATTTACTTTCACTTGGATAGTCAAATCGCCCAATTCGCCTTTGAAATCACCTGTAGAAGCCAATGTCTTCAGCTTCTGTGTCGCATCAACGGCATTAGAAACCAATTCGCGAAGGAAAATCTCATGATCGCTGTACAAGAACTTTTTGATGATAGGGAATATGTTCTCTGTAGTAACCCCAATATTACCTTTCTGCATATACATATATAGTTTTAATGATTATCTGATTTTCATTCCGTATACCGGCAAAAAAAATGCCAGACGGAAACCGTCTGACATTTTGTCCGCATTCTTTGTCATTTTAGCAGGCTTAGGCTTTGACTATTTCCATTTTCAGGGCGCTTCCGCTTTCGTCCATAGATACATGGACGGTATCACCTGCCTGTGGCGTCTCTTTTAAAAGGAGTTCGGCAAGCCCGTCTTCCAAATTGTTTTGGATAGACCGCTTCAGAGGCCGTGCCCCGAACTGTACATCATAGCCTTTCGAAGCGACAAAGCGTTTGGCGTCTTCATCAATCACCAGCTTGTACCCCAGTGTTTCCATACGGCGGTACAGACCTTTCAGCTCGATGTCGATAATCTTTTGCAAGGCTTCGATATCCAACTGGTCGAAGGTGATGATTTCATCCAGACGGTTGATAAACTCGGGCGCAAACGACTTGTTCAGTGCCTTGGTGATGACACCGCGTGAATATTCCTTATCGTCCGTACGGGTCTGGGCGGCAAAGCCGATTCCTTTCCCGAATTCCTTCAACTGGCGTGTGCCGATGTTCGAGGTCATGATGATGATGGTGTTCTTGAAGTCTACCGTCCGTCCGTAGCTATCGGTCAGACGCCCTTCATCCATCACCTGAAGCAGCAGGTTGAACACATCCGGATGGGCCTTTTCGATTTCGTCCAGCAATACGATAGAGTAGGGCTTGCGCCGCACTTTCTCTGTAAGCTGTCCTCCTTCTTCGTAGCCCACGTATCCGGGAGGCGCTCCGACCAGGCGGGAAACCGTAAACTTCTCCATATATTCGCTCATGTCGATGCGGATTAACGCATCTGACGAACCGAACATTTCCTTTGCCAGTTCTTTTGCCAAATGGGTCTTTCCCACACCGGTCGGTCCTAAGAACAGGAAGGTGCCTATCGGTTTGTTGGGGTCTTTCAGTCCGATTCGGCTCCGCTGGATAGCTTTCACCAGCGTCTCTACCGCCTTGTCTTGTGCGATGACTTTCGAGAGCAAGACGTCTTTCATTCCCAGCAATTTGCTCCCTTCTGCCTGTGCCATACGCTGGACAGGCACTCCCGACATCATGGATACGACATCGGCTATCTGGTTTTCGTCCACTTTTTCACGGTTCTCGCGCAAGCTTTCTTCCCATCGGCTTTTCATCGTTTCCAGTTCTTCTTCGAGTCTTCGCTCACGGTCGCGGAAGCTTGCCGCCAGTTCAAAGTCCTGAAGGCGCACCGCTTCGGTCTTGTGCATCCGCGCCTCGTCTATGAGCTTCTCCTGTTCCTCCATTTCTTTCGGAACCGTTATATTAGTAAGGTGTACGCGCGAGCCGGCTTCATCGAGCGCGTCAATGGCTTTGTCCGGGAAATTACGGTCGGTTATGTACCGCTCGGTAAGTTTGACACATGCCTCGAGCGCCTCTTCCGTATACGTCACATTGTGGTGCTCTTCGTACTTGTCCTTGATGTTCCGCAAGATTTGCAGGGTTTCCTCCGGCGTGGTAGGCTCTACCAGCACTTTCTGGAAGCGGCGTTCCAACGCCCCGTCCTTTTCTATGTTCTGGCGGTATTCGTCAAGGGTAGTGGCGCCGATGCATTGTATTTCGCCCCGTGCCAATGCCGGTTTCAGCATGTTGGCTGCATCCATTGAGCCTGCCGCCGAGCCTGCCCCTACGATGTTGTGGATTTCATCGATGAACAAGATGACGTTCGGATTCTTCTTCAACTCGTTCAGAATGGCGCGGATACGCTCCTCGAACTGGCCGCGGTACTTCGTGCCCGCCACGATAGAAGTCATGTCGAGCGCCACCACACGCTTGTCGAACAGGATGCGCGACACTTTCTTTTCTACGATACGCAAGGCAAGCCCCTCTACGATAGCCGACTTGCCGACGCCCGGTTCGCCAATCAGGATGGGATTGTTCTTCTTGCGCCGGCTCAGGATTTGGGCAAGACGCTCGATTTCCTTTTCTCTTCCTACCACCGGATCCAGCTTGCCTTCTGCCGCCACTTGGGTCATATCCGTCCCGAACGAGTCAAGCACCGGCGTGTCATTGTCCGGCTTCTGCTGTTTGGTGCGGGTAGCCGGCTGGGGGTCAGAGGCATAATTCGTCCTTCCGTTCTCCGGATTATGGCGGCGGATGCCGTCCTCTTCCTCATCCTCTTCTTCCTCGCCGAAATCCAAGCCGCTTTGGGGTTCGGTTTTGGGTACAAGCTTGTCCCATATCTTCTGGTAGGTCACTTCGTTTTCTTCAAGTATTTGAGATGCTTTATTTTGGTTTTCTTTCATAATCGCTAATAACATGTGTTCGGTATCCGTAGCCGGACTTTTTAATACACGGGCTTCCAATATGCTCATCTTCAATATTCTGGAAGCCTGGCTGTCGAAAGTAATGTCTTCGGAATAAGCGTCTGACATATCCGCCTGCAAGCGCAATTCGTCCTCTAAGGTTTGCTTTATCTTTTGCAAATCCACGTATAGGCTCTGCAAGATACGGACCGCTTTCCCTTCGCCTTCACGTATCAGCCCTAAAAGCAAATGTTCAGGCCGGATACTGTTGTTCCTTAACCTGTTTGCTTCTTCTTTGCTGAATTGGATAACATCAGAAACTCGTTGCGTAAATTGATTGTTCATATTGTTTATTTTCCTCCTGTTCGGATGTTTGTTCATATTACCTTTGGGTTCTCGCTTGCCGGCACCTGCAAAAATGTCAGCCAGACCCTGACAAAAATGCATACGGCTGCATCGGCAAACGCAGCCTGCTGCATCGGGCTACGCATGCGGCTATACCCGCTATAAAATGCAAATATACATTATTAAATTAATATAGCCCGCACCTTTTGGGTGTATTTAACAAAATCTGTGCCAGAATGAAAATGCACGCATCGGGGAGGCTGTTTTTAAATATCTTGTTATCAATGCATTTTTTAAAACTTGCCCGATTTGTTTTGCCAATTCAACAAAAAGTCGTACTTTAGCATGATTTTTCAAGTAAGAACGATAAGTATTAATTTTAATTTGTTTCAATGCAAGAACAAGACAGAATTATAAAAATCAACATCGAGGAGGAAATGAAAAAGTCGTACATCGATTACTCCATGTCAGTAATCGTTGCCCGTGCCCTCCCGGATGTGAGAGACGGATTCAAGCCCGTCCATCGCCGTATCTTGTACGGGATGATGGAACTGGGAAATACATCAGACAAACCTTATAAGAAAGCCGCAAGAATCGTCGGCGAAGTGTTGGGTAAATACCACCCGCACGGCGATTCGTCCGTATATGGAGCCTTGGTGCGTATGGCACAGGACTGGGCTATGCGTTATCCGCTGGTAGACGGACAAGGGAACTTCGGTTCGATAGACGGCGATAGCCCTGCAGCCATGCGTTACACTGAAGCGCGCCTGAAGAAGATAGGCGAGGACATGATGCAGGACCTGTATAAAGAAACGGTGGATTTTACCAACAATTTCGATGATACGTTGCAGGAACCTACGGTGATGCCGACCCGCATCCCCAATCTGCTGGTAAACGGAGCGTCCGGCATCGCGGTAGGTATGGCGACAAATATGCCGACACACAACTTGTCGGAAGTAATCGATGCCTGTGTGGCATACATCGACAATAGCGATATCGATACGGACGGGCTGATGCAGTACATCAAGGCACCCGATTTCCCGACGGGAGGATATATATATGGTGTAAGCGGCGTGCGCGAAGCCTACGAAACCGGACGCGGGCGCATCGTGATGCGTGCCAAGACGGAAATCGAATCGCACCCGACTCATGATAAAATCATTGTCAACGAAATCCCGTACAACGTCAACAAGAAAGAGCTAATCGAGAAGATAGCTTCGCTGGTCAATGAGAAGAAGCTGGACGGCATTTCATATATCAATGACGAAACCGACCGCGAAGGCATGCGTATCGTCATCGATGTGAAACGTGACGCCAATGCAAGTGTCGTATTGAATAAGCTGTTCAAGATGACCGAATTGCAAAGCTCGTTCAATGTCAATAATATCGCTTTGGTGCACGGACGCCCCCGCTTGCTGAGCTTGAAGGACTTGATTCGCCTGTTCGTGGAACATCGCCATGAAGTGGTTATCCGCCGTACGAAATTCGACTTGCGGAAGGCAAAGGAACGTGCCCATATCTTAGAGGGCCTGATTATCGCATCCGATAACATTGATGAGGTAATCCGTATCATACGTGCGGCGAAAACGCCTAACGAAGCTGTAACCAACTTGATGGGCCGCTTCCAACTGACAGAAGTCCAGGCGCGTGCCATCGTAGAGATGCGTCTGCGCCAGCTGACCGGACTGCTTCAGGAACAGCTTCATGCCGAATACGAAGAGCTGATGAAGCAAATCGCTTATTACGAAGAAATCCTTTCGAACGAGGAATTGTGCAAAAAGGTAATCAAAGACGAACTTCTTGAAGTAAAAGAGAAATACGGAGACAAACGCCGTTCGGAAATCGTTTATTCTTCGGAAGAATTCAACCCCGAAGATTTCTATGCCGATGATGAAATGGTCATTACGATTTCTCACTTGGGCTATATCAAGCGCACGCCGTTGTCCGACTTCCGTACGCAGCATCGTGGTGGAGTAGGGGCAAAGGGAAGCGAAACACGCGACGAAGACTTTATCGAGCACATTTATCCGGCTACGATGCACAACACCTTGCTGTTCTTTACTCAGAAAGGAAAATGCTACTGGCTGAAAGTCTATGAAATACCGGAAGGGAACAGGACTTCGAAAGGACGTGCCATTCAGAATCTGCTGAATATTGAAGCGGATGATAAAGTGACGGCATACCTTCGCGTGAAGAACTTGAACGACACGGAATTCGTCAATAGCCACTATGTGCTGTTCTGTACAAAGAACGGCGTCATCAAGAAAACCGTACTCGAACAATATTCACGTCCGCGCCAAAACGGCGTGAATGCCATTACAATCCGTGAAGACGACCGTGTGATAGAAGTCCGCATGACCAAAGGCGACAACGATATCGTCATAGCCAACCGCAACGGACGTGCCATCCGGTTCAATGAAACCGCCGTTCGCGAAATGGGACGTACCGCTACAGGTGTGCGCGGCATCACGCTGGACGAAGACGGTCAGGATGAAGTGGTAGGCATGATTTGCATTAAAGACCCGCAAAAGGAAACGATTATGGTCATTTCGGAACACGGATACGGAAAACGTTCCGATATTGAAGACTATCGTAAGACAAATCGTGGAGGAAAAGGTGTAAAAACTTTGAATATTACAGAAAAAACCGGTAAATTAGTCGCCATAAAATCTGTAACAGACGAAAACGATTTGATGATTATCAACAAGTCGGGTATTACTATTCGTTTGAAGGTGGCAGATGTGCGTATCATGGGACGTGCCACACAAGGTGTCCGCTTGATTGACTTAGGAAAGCGCAACGATAGCATCGGTTCCGTATGTAAAGTCAATTCGGATACAGAAGAACAAATGGAACAGATTCTGCCTGATGCCGCCAATGCCGAAGACAATTCCGCTGGCGAAAACGAAACAGGAAACGAGTAAAATAAATAAGTTTGTATTTTTAAATTAAAAGCAGTTATGAAAAAAGTTTTATTGACTACAGCGCTGTTCTTCACAGCATTCACTATCTCTGCGCAAGAAAGTGTAGTGAAGGAAGCAAAATCAGCAAAGAGCAATCCGGAAGAAGCGGCTAAGATTATCGAACCCGCTTTGGTTGATCCTTCTACAGCCAATGATCCTGAGACATGGAAATTGGCAGGTGATTTCCAGAAAGCCATCTATGATGATGAAAACATGAAACTGTATTTGCCTGGAGGACAAGCTGATACAGCTAAGTTATACAATAGTTTGGCTAAAATGTTCGAATATTACATGAAATGTGACGAAGTAGAACAGGCTAAAGTACAAAGCGGAGAACTGAAGAAGCCCAAGCTGAGAAAAAAATTGGCTAAGACACTTCAATCAGTACGTCCGAATCTGACTAACGGAGGTTCTGATGCTTATAACACAGGCAATTATGCCAATGCATTGAAATTCTTCGGTCTTTATGTAGACGCTTCTCAAAATCCGATGTTCGCAGATATCGACGAAGTGAAGAATGATACATTGAATCCGTTGATTGCATGCTATGCGGCTTTGGCGGCTAATTCATTGAATGATAAAGCAGCTGTAATCAAGTACGCTACAATCGGAAAAACTCACAAAGAAGAAGGCTACAGAGCGTTGATGTGCTTGGCTGAAGCATACGGAAAAGGTGAACAAACCGATTCTGTACAATGGTTGGCGACAATTAAAGAAGGAACTGAAAAATTCCCTGATCAAGAATATTTCATCGGAAACTTGATGGATTATTACATTCAAAAAGGACAAGTTGATGTAGCATTGAATGAAATTGATCAGGTTTTGGCTAAAAATGAGACTCCGTATTTCTTGTATGTAAAAGGTGTTCTGCAATATGAGAAAGAAGATTATGATGCAGCTATCGCAACCTTTAATTCAATCATCGCTAAAAATGATAAATTCGTAGCTGAAGCATATTCTAAAATTGGCGATTGCTATTTCTTTCCTGCGCAAATGATTGTAGAAGAAAACAGCAAGATTTCAATGGACGATCCTAAATATGCAGCAAACGAAAGTAAAATTAAAGAGCTTTATGAAAAGGCAAAACCCAATTATGAAAAAGCAAAAGAATTGGCACCTGATAATAAACAATTGTGGGGACAGTTCTTGCTGAACATTTATTGGAAGCTGAACAAGGCTGAATATGATGCTTTGGAAAAAGAATTAGCTATGTAATCTCTAATGGGATAAATTTATTTCTCAAATGAAGCAGAAACTGGATTTTAAAGGTTTCTGCATAAATCTTACCCAAGCTTACGTTTAAATATCATCGTAAGCTTGGGTAAATCTTTTTTAATGCAGTTCATCCGTAAGCTACATGGATATCCAATAGCGATATAATCGGAATTATGTTTAATTTATAACAATCAAAAGGCAATAAAACAAATTACCCCCAAAAGTTTAATCTAACTTTTGGGGGTATTATAATAAAACTTCCTTTTGCTTTAATAGGCTCGTGCAAACAATACACGGCGTGCAGAAGGCTTGCCTGTTACCATATCCACTCCTGGAGTCAAGCTTTCCTCATCAGCTTCAAACGGAATGCAACGGATAGTCGCCTTTGTTTCTTCTTTGATTCGCTCCTCTGTTTCGGTTGTACCGTCCCAATGCGCAAGGATGAATCCGCCTTTTTCGATTTGCTCCTTGAATTGGTCGTAGGAATCTACCTTTGTGATGTGCTCATTGCGATACTTCAACGCTTTTTGGTAAATATTCGCTTGAATTTCTTCTAAGAGATTTTTTACATATTCTTCAATGCCATCACACGAACGGGTTTCTTTTTCCAGCGTATCGCGTCGCATCAATTCGATGGTATTGTTTTCAAGATCCCTGCCTCCCATTGCAAGACGTACAGGCACGCCTTTAAGCTCATAATCAGCGAATTTGAATCCCGGACGCTTGTTGTCTGCGTTATCATATTTCACGGTAACGCCCATGGCACGCAACTTGTTTACAATACCTTCCACTTTGGCATCAATCAGCTTCAACTGCTCATCATTCTTATAAATAGGAACGATAACTACCTGAATCGGAGCCAAATGCGGCGGGAGCACCAAACCGTTATCATCTGAGTGGGTCATAATCAATGCCCCCATCAAACGGGTAGACACCCCCCACGAAGTAGCCCATACGTAATCCAACTTGTTGTTCTTATCAACAAACTGAACATTGAACGCTTTAGCAAAGTTCTGTCCTAAGAAGTGGGACGTGCCACACTGCAAAGCTTTCCCGTCTTGCATCAAACCTTCAATGGTATAAGTATCCAATGCTCCAGCAAAACGCTCGTTGGCACTTTTTACTCCTTTAATGACTGGCACCGCCATATATTTTTCAGCAAAATCGCCATATACATGAAGCATCTTTTGCGCTTCAGCTTCGGCTTCCTCACGTGTTGCGTGTGCCGTGTGTCCTTCTTGCCACAAGAATTCAGCCGTACGTAAGAAAAGGCGGGTACGCATTTCCCAACGCACCACATTTGCCCATTGGTTGCACAAGATAGGCAGATCGCGGTATGAGTTAATCCAGTTCTTGTAAGTGCTCCAAATGATGGTTTCTGAAGTAGGACGGATAATCAGTTCCTCTTCCAATTTAGCGGAAGGGTCAACGATGACTCCTGAGCCGTCTTCAGCATTTTTTAAGCGATAATGAGTGACTACGGCACATTCTTTGGCGAAACCTTCTACATGTTCCGCTTCACGGCTGAGGTATGATTTCGGAATCAGTAACGGAAAGTACGCATTGACATGTCCGGTTTCCTTGAACATCGTGTCCAACTGGTGTTGCATCTTTTCCCAAATCGCATATCCGTAAGGTTTGATTACCATACAGCCACGCACTGGTGATTGTTCTGCCAAATCGGCTTTTACAACCAAATCATTGTACCACTGCGAATAATTTTCGCTTCTTTTGGTCAGTTCTTTAAGTTCTTTTGCCATAAGTTTATCTATTATTTGTTTCTTGCTTCATAAGGCCATTCCCTTTTGCAGGGAATTCGGCTTGCAAAATTAGTAAAAAAGACACTGAATGCCTACGAAGCAAGGCTGTTTTTTATTCCTGATAGTTGAAATACCACCAATAGGTATCACCAAACTCTCTTCGCATTCCGTTTCGTTCTGTAATAAATGAAGTAAAGCCAGTTTTCCGCTTATGGTATTCATCATATCGTTTAATCAAAACGCTGTCTTTTATAATGAAAGGGTAATCCGGATGAGACGACCGATACATCAGGATGGCTTCTTTATAATAGCGTGGCAAGGTATCTTCCGCATCGTAAAAGTCTACCAAGGCTTCTCCGAATTTATCTATTTGTTTTTCAAGCAATAACGAAGACAAATAATAATCAAGCGCGGTATATTTACCTATGCCTTTGTAACAAATATTACGCAAGAATTCCATCCGGTCTTCTCCTTTATATGGCTGTGCTCCGAGCAAATAATAAATAGAATCGTTGGTATAACGCAATGTTTGTGTAGAATCGTTTGCGAAGAAGAGTCCGTCTGAGCGGTAATATTGCGGATAAGCGAAAAGCTTTTCTCCCAATAACCCGGCATGAGACATAGCCATGGAGCGAAGTACGGTTAAGGTCCGTGTAGCTTTTAGGGACTTCTTTCCAACTTCCAAAACCTCTGAATACTGATGTTCACGCAGGTAACGTTCAGCTTCCAATTCATGGTGAAAGTCACGTTCGGTATTTCCTATCAGAACAGTCATCAGGCTGAATAAAACGATTGTTAGCAAGCCATTATTCATCTGTGATACAGAACCTGCTTCTTTATTTGATTGATTCTTGAAAAATCGCCCCACTCCATAACCTAATAGGATGTAAACCAATAATAATACAGGCAAGAGCCATCCCCAACAAGTATGATGATTGTAGATGTAAACATCTCTCCCAACATTAGTCAACACACCTAAAATCAGAAACGACGGAAAATAAGAAAGTGCGCGAAGGTTTCCTTTTAGCCTTAACAAGCTATTGACTCCCCAGCGCAATAGGATTAAACTAAGGGTTATGATTAATGCACTTGCTAACGGAGCAAAATGAGTTTTGCCATGCGCCAACGAAAAATGTAATGCTTCTAAAATGTCCCGTTGGAAAACATATAAATAGACGAAGCTGAAAATAGCAAAAAGAAAGCCGCACACAACGGTTTGTATGCGAGCGGCCTTCTTATAAGCAGTATGGATATATTCACTCATTTTAGTTGACTGGATTTTTGGTTGACTAGGCTTTAGGAAATATCGATTAAGTTTGTAATAGATATTGTTAATCTGTTCCTAAGGCCTAGCATCTAGGAACTATTTCTGACGTTTCAATACTACAGCCGAACGTGCCGGGATGTAAAGTTTAAGCCATTCTTTCTTATCTTTTGCATACAACGGGTCGGCACAAGTAAAATGAGGTATCGAATCGTCTGAAAATCCGAATCCGCCAAACGCTTTATTATCAGTATTCAACACAACATGATATTCCCCACGTGGAACTAAAAATCCGTAGTCGGTAAACGAACGTGTCGGGTTAAAGTTAAATACAAACACTAAATCCTTCCGGCGGTATGCCAATACTTGGTCGCCATCGTTGTGCCAAACTTCTATTACATCGGTTTTTTGAATATTCTTGACACTTTCTATCAAATGAACCATGGCGGAATCGAAATCTCCTAAGTATTGATAACACAAAGAAGGATCGTCTACCAAATGCCATTGACGGCGAGCATACTTGTACGACCAGCCGTTACCTTCGCGCGGAAAATCAATCCATTCGGGATGTCCGAATTCATTTCCCATAAAGTTCAGATAGCCTCCATTGATGGTAGAAGCGGTCAGCAAGCGAATCATCTTATGCAAAGCTATGCCTCGTTCTGCGACACCATTCTCATCACCTTTACGGAAATGCCAATACATATCCGCATCGATCAAACGGAAAATAATCGTCTTGTCTCCTACCAATGCCTGGTCATGGCTTTCACAATACGAAATAGTCTTTTCGTCTTTTCTCCGATTGGTCACTTCCCAGAACATACTGGACGGTTTCCAGTCTTCATCCTTGCGTTCCTTGATTATCTTAATCCAATAATCCGGAATATTCATAGCCATACGGTAATCGAAACCATATCCTCCGTCATCAAAAGGAGCGGCCAATCCTGGCATACCTGACACTTCTTCAGCTATTGTTATGGCACGCGGATTGACCTGATGAATCAGTTTATTAGCCAAGGTCAAATAACAAATGGCATTGTCGTCTTGATGCCCATTGAAATAGTCTTCATAGCTGCAGAAAGCCTCGCCTAACCCATGACTGTAATAAAGCATTGAAGTGACTCCGTCAAAACGGAAACCGTCAAAATGGAACTCCTCCAACCAGTACTTGCAGTTCGAAAGCAAGAAATGGAGCACTTCATTTTTTCCGTAATCGAAACAAAGAGAATCCCATGCCGGATGTTCACGGCGGTCACCTTGATAGAAATACTGGCAAGGGTCTCCTGCAAAGTTGCCCAATCCCTCCACTTCATTTTTTACGGCATGTGAATGCACAATATCCATGATAACGGCAAGTCCCATTTGATGTGCTGTATCAATAAGCTGTTTCAATTCATCGGGTGTGCCAAATCGTGAAGAAGGAGCAAAAAAGCTGGATACGTGATAGCCGAAACTTCCATAATACGGATGTTCCTGAATAGCCATAATCTGAATGCAATTATAACCGTCTTTTACTACACGCGGCAAGATGTTTTCACGGAATTCATTATAGGTACCGACTTTTTCTGCATCTTGAGCCATGCCGATATGGCATTCATAAATCATCAAGGGACTTACATTCGGTGTAAATACTTTTTTCTTAAATTTATACGGTTTGCTTGGATTCCAGACTTGTGCGCTGAATATCTTGGTATTGTCATCCTGAACTACACGGGTAGCCCATGCCGGAATACGTTCTCCGCATCCGCCTTCCCAATACACCTTTAATTTGTACAGGTCGCCATGCTTCATGGCTTTCTCCGGAAGATTGATTTCCCAATTCCCGCTATTTTTTACTTTTTTCAGCTTAAACTTAGGTGATTCTGTCCAGTCATTAAAATCACCAATTAAATAAATTGCAGTTGCATTGGGCGCCCATTCACGGAATGTCCATCCTTTGTCCGTATGATGCAAACCGAAATAAAGATGTCCGGTCGCAAAGTCCGACAACGTTTTCTTTCCTGCCAGTTCTTTTTCCTTATCTATCGCATGTTGGTGCCTGCCGGTAATCGCGTCTTGATATGGAGCCAACCACGGGTCATTCTTAATGATATTCAATACTTCATCCATAGTATCAGCTTATTAATTATTTAACTCGTACTTTTACTATCAATTTCTTTATTTCATCAGGAGTCACACCGGGAGCGTGTCCGTCTTGAGGGAAAAAGAGGGCAAACATGCCGGGCTTTATTGTTAGGTAATCTTGAGCTAAGCCTTTATAGAAGGTTCTGTCTTTCGCTGTATCATATTCTTCTTCGGGCAAATCAGTACGCGGAGTATATCCCATTAATTCCACTCCCGACAAAGGAATCTGGATGTCAATGAAATCATTGTGAGTCTCCAACTTTGCTTCTTCTTTCGTTTTCGGTTTTGCCAAAGTAAAGTTTACGGTCAGCTCATTTTCTTTCAATGTCATTTTCCCTAATTCGTGTGCATTCAAATCGGTTGTTTTGAAGAAAGCCGCTACATCGGCAAACAAAGGGTTCAGCGATGCGTATTTCTCAAAATTTTCCAGTGTATCGACAACCATAATCGTATAAATTAAAAAGGTTTATAATTAAGTTTATTCAAAATCGTCTATTGTAAAGTTCGTAAAATCGGCAAAGCGTTTCAACTGCTTGAACACGTCTGCAATCTTATCCACGAAATCCGGATTGCTGAAAAAAGCATCCGGTATCCGGTAAGACACGGTATAATCTTTGCATTGGAGATATTGGGGATAAGGGAAGTCTTTAGGAAATCCTTTCGGCATTGTTTTCAAATGCTCCTCTCCTACTATCGGGAAATATTTTTTGAAAGCCGGATCTTCCACTATGGAACGATATTCGTCTATGTTGTCATAGATTGATTGGCGGACAGCCCTTAACATATCCGAAGGCATGCACCAGCTTCCGCCCGCCAGCATACAATTGTCCGGTTCCAAATGAATGTAATAACCACAATGGTTTGATTTTTTCCCTTTCGCATTGATATATCCGCCTATGTGGGATTTATAAGGGGATTTGTCCGAAGAAAAACGGACATCACGATAAATTCGGTACGTGCAATCTTTAGGCTGTACATGAGACACGCTTTCATCAAACACAGAGATGCGTGCTATTACGACAGCCAATAACTCTTCAAAGCTTTGCTGTACGTGCTGATATTCCGTTTTATGTTCCAGAAACCATTGGCGGTCATTGTTAGCTGCCAATTGCTTCAAGAAGTCCAATATGCCCGGTATATTCATGTCTTTCCTTTTTAGTGACACAAACATACAAAAATATTTGGAGAAAAATAAATTTAATCAGAAGTATTTTGCAACTTGTCAATAATATTCATCAGATCGGCATGAAGCTTGCCATTTGATGCCAATACTTGAATCCCGGAACAGAAAGAGTCTCCACCTTTGAAATCAGATACTTTTCCTCCTGCATTTTCCAGAATAAGCGTTCCGGCAGCAATATCCCATGGTCCTAAGAATGCTTCGATACGGGCATCGAAGCGGCCTGCTGCAATATAACATAATTCGGCTGCAGCAGCCCCTATCAGACGTAGTCCGCCTACATTGCCATATAACCTGTTTACCAAATGAACAGCCATCGGCTTATACGCTTCCGCATTATATGGGAAACCCAATTCGATAAAAGCGTCATCCAGTGCCGATACTGGAGAAACATGTATGGGAACCTCATTCAAATAAGAGGCCGAGCCTTTATATGTCCAAAAACATTCGTCACGGGTGATTTCGTATACGACGCCTATCAGCAACTCGGCTTTGTCTCTTAATGCGATGCTTACACAATATGGTGCATTGTTATGGATGAAATTAGTCGTTCCATCTAACGGATCCACGACCCAGCAATATTCCGCATGCTCATTGTGTGCGATACTGCCTTCTTCTGTAATGAAGCCCGCTTCCGGAAGCAGGTCTTTCAGGCGTGCGACAATTCGTTTTTCCGATTCTTTATCGACATACGATACATAATCGTGCGCATGTTTTTTTTCTACAGCATTCCTGTTGAACTTCTTTTGTTCATCACGGATAAATGCCCCTGCCTCTTTTGCGGTTTCGCATACCTGCCTGGCCAACAACGATAAATTCAGCATATTATTTCTTCTCCTCCAACAATCTTCCGTTGCGGAATGTCCCTTGACGGGTTATCTTCCCATTCGCGTCCATTTCGATAAAGGCGCCGTCTTTTTTCCCCTGCTTGAAAAATCCCTCAAAGCGTGAGCCGTCTTTATTTACAATGACTCCTTTGCCGTTTTCCTTTCCTCCGGCAAATTTACCGGTATATACCGAACCGTCTTGCATACGCAATACGCCGTCTCCTTCAGCAACATTGTTTTTCCATTCACCTTCGTACTCATCACCGTTGCCCCATTTATAGTGCCCGTGCCCCGAACGTTGGTTATTTTTCCATTCGCCTTCGTATACAGCTCCGTTTTGCCATGTAAATATACCGTTTCCTTCTTGTTTGCCGTTTTTAAATTGACCTACATATTTGTCACCGTTCGGATATGTATAGATGCCTTCACCGGTACGCTCACCGTCGGCATAGTCTCCTTCGTACTGTTCTCCGTTCTGGAAGTAATAAGTGCCTTTGCCATGCTGCACGTCGTGCACCCAGTCGCCTACATATTTATCTCCATTGGTATAATAGAAAGTGCCTTTTCCGTCACGCTCGCCGTTTTTCCATTCGCCTTCATATTTCGAATTGTCCTCCCAAATCATGACGCCTGTCCCGTTTTTCAAGTCATCTTTCCATTCGCCTTCATATCGCGCACCTCCGTTCCATGTATAGATTCCCTTTCCGTTCCGCTTGTCCTGATGCCACAAGCCGACGTATTTATCGCCGTTATAATAATACATTGTACCTTCGCCTTCTTGGAAGTCCTGATACCACATGCCTTCATAGCGGTTATTATTCATGAAATAATAAGTGCCTTTGCCGTGCTGCTGGTCTTCGTACCATTCACCCACATATTTTTCGCCATCAGCGAACATGTATGTGCCTTGTCCTTGGCGTTTCCCTTTTACATACTCACCTTCGTATGTATCACCGTTTTTAAATACCGTTTTTCCTTTTCCGTTCGGACGGCGCCCTTTCAGTTCGCCCGTATATTCCGCTCCGTCCTTAAATTTATAATAGCCTAATGACATCTGGGCAGAAGCAGACAAACTTCCCCACCCGATAAATGCCCATAGCAATAATGTGTATCTGTTCATTCTTTTCTATGCTGTTTTTTTGAAACGTTCAAAATTAGTTTTTTTACTTCAGCTGCTGTAATTTCATTACACTTTTTTACCTGCGACTACAGATATTAAGTTTTCTTTACAGAAATGTCTTTGTGCCAGTGTCAAAATCTCTTCGGAACAAACCTCTCTGATAGCTTTCAGGGAGCGCTCAAAGAAATCATTTCCCAGTCCGGCTGTTTCAATGAAAATCCATGCGTCCGATAAAGAGAAAGCGCTTTCATACGAACGGCACATGTCTCCCAACATATAGTTGCGCACCATTTCAAGTTCTTTTTCGGATACTTTCTCCGAACGCAAGATATCCATTTCTTTTTCTATTTCAGTGATGATAGGCTGGATGTATTCATTAGCAGCCTCGGTGCTGATTCCCAATATACCAATCTTAGGATAGTTCACCAATCCTGCGCTTATCCCATACGTATAGCCTTTTTCTTCACGGATATTCGACATCAACCTGCTTCCGAAATACCCCCCGAATAAAGTGACCAACACACGGAACTTCAAATAGTCCGGGTGTTGTTGGGAAAGCGAAAAGCCTCCCATTTTCAACGCGCTTTGCAATGCGTCTTCTTTTTCTACAAAAATATAATTGTTCTTCTCTTGCTGGGGTATATAGTCCGTAAAAGATGCTTTCACAGAGGTATCTCCCCAGTCGGATTCACCCCAATGCCGCTCGATACAGCGTATAATCTCCGGCGTGATTTTCCCCGATACATAAACCGAGCTGTTGCCGGAATGGTAATAAGTCCGGTAATATTTTTGCAATGCTTCGCGGTTGATACGGTTATAATCTTCCAGTTCTGCATATTTCCCCAACGGATGATGAATGCCGAAGAGGGCACGGTTTAGCCTTTTGCGTGCCATCACATCTACACGGCGTGCATTCACCTGAAACTGCTGCTTGTTCACATTCAAGATAACCGCCAGTTCTTTTTCAGGGAAAACCGGTTCTTTCACCATGGAAGCGACAATTTCTATTGTTTTAGAAAAATGCTTGCTTAATGAATACAAAGTGATAAAGCCATAATTGACCGATGAAGACAAATCAAGCCACGCGCCATAATAATCCAGTTTCTCGGCTATCTGGGCAGAAGTCAGACTAGAAGTCCCTTCCCGTAGCATACGGTTGGTAAACATGGCTTGTAAGGGCTGGGTTTGGTTCCATTGCCCTCCTTTTATTAATAGGTCAAAACGGACTACATCTTCTTGACCGACCTGAATAATGTTCAACGGAACTCCGTTTCGCATCACACGACGTTCCGGTTCCGCTATCGAAAAATGTTCTATCTGACGAATTTCAGGAGCTGTTGTTCTATCTAAAGCCATTATCGTACTGCAAATTTTATTCCGATTACATTCATTGTTAACTCCTCCGGCTTGCACACTTGCCCGTACATTCGCAGAATGGCCTTTCCCTTTTCCGGCAAAGCAAATGTTCTGTCAAAAGAACAAGGAAATGCGTCATATTTTGCAGGAATCTTTCCGATAAATTTCATGGTATTCATTTTTTTGATTAGTAGCGTGCAAATTTACAAAAAAAATCTATTTTTGCATCCAAAACTTCATCAATATGAAAAATATGCATCGATGCATTCTTTGCATCGGGTCGAATTATCGGGCGGAAACTTTTATGGAGCTGGCAGAAATGCTGCTCAACCGGCGTTTCCCTTCCATCCGGTGGGGAAAGATGATAAAGACTTTACCCGAAGGGACAACATGTCCTGACCCTTACTTCAATCGTGCCGCCTCATTCGATACGGCATGGGATGCCGATGCTTTGCGGAATTATTTTAAAAGCATTGAAAAAGCCTGCGGGCGTACATTGCTGAGTAAGCAGATGGGCATCATCCCTCTTGACATTGACTTGCTGATGATGGACAATACGGTGCTTAAGCCGGAAGACATGCAAAAAATGTATGTACATCAAGCGTTGCAGGGGTTTGAAACATAACTGCATCACCTGCACGATTACTAATCGTACAGCGTGACGATTACTAATTGTACAGGCGTACGATTACTAATCGTACACACAACGCAGCTATATTAAATGAATAAGACTACTTAATACAGGATTCCGGCAAACCGCTTATTCTTTTAACTTAAACGTCAGTGTACCCTTCTCATCAATAAGCAAATTCACATAATAGCATGACAAATCATCAGGCATACTGACCGTCGCCTGATAATGATAGCCCTCTGAATCAACTCCCGTAAATTTCATATCTGACAAAACCGACATTTTCAAGAAATCAGCAGGCACCGTACCTTCGAAAATCTCTTTGCTGATGTCTTTTGCATACAGGCGCTGTTTGCCTTGAAATACACAGATATGAATAATGTTGTCATAATAAACATTGTCTACAATCATCCCTTCTTCGGTTATTGTAGGGCGGAATACTTTTTTGGTTGAAGGGTTGATATAGGCATATCCATGATAACGCTTCCCTTGAAAATAAAAAACAGAATCCTTTTCTATAACCTTCTTTTCAGGCTCCGTTACGGTTTGATAGCCAAACGGAATCGTATCGTTGTCTGATTTGTGCAAAGAGACCAAATCGCCTAAAGAGGTGTAGAACTGGAATACGTGTTCTTCGATTTTGATAATCCGGTAAGCGACTGGCTCCAAGCCTTTGGCCAACAATGAATCACCCGAAATGCTAAAACAGAACGGCATATTGATTTGGCTTGCAAGAAAAATACTATCTCCCTTAATTTTCAACATTGGCAATTCCGTATTGTCATCTATCCAAATGCCTTGCAAATGTTGCATAATCATTTGGTTCCTTTCCTCCTCAGCCTTTTCATCTTTTTTTTCAACACTTCCCGTACAGGCTGCAATCAAAGGCATAAAAAGCATGAAAAATAATACTTTTCTCATTTTTTATTAATTTCTTGCTGCAAAAGTATAACAAATTAGTCAAGTATCGTCATATAACAGAAAAAAAAACTATATTTGCAGTATGATTGAATTAGCCAAACATATCGAAGTATTGCTTTTGGAGAACGATTGTGTAATCGTTCCCGGCTTGGGTGGGTTCATAGCTCACTACTGCTCTTCTAAATATAATAAGGAGACACATGAATTTTGTCCGCCGGTGCGTTCCATAGGGTTCAACCCAAAACTGGTAATGAACGACGGATTATTGGTCCAATCATACATGCAGGCATATAATACGGACTTTCCTGATGCTACCCGCAAAATAAAGGTTGTGGTAGAAGCATTGAAAGAAAAATTATATCAAGAAGGTCATGTGTGCTTGAATCAGGTAGGGACACTTTATTATAATATAAACGGTGTGTACGAGTTTGAACCGGCCGAGAATGGATTCTTTACTCCATCGCTTTACGGATTGGCGGCTTTTACGGCTCAAAAATTGCCATTCAAGCCTACGATGGCAATCGAACCGTTGCGTCAGAAACCGGCAATGCGGTTGCCACGACACAAGCAGGCCTATTCTTATCAACGTTGGGCTCGAAATGCCGTGGCCGTAGCTGCTACCATTCTATTGTTCTTCTTGTTCTCCGTTCCGGTAAAGAACACTTATGTCGATGAAGCCAATTATGCGTCATTAGGTTCTTCCGGATTATTTGATGCAATCCGTAATCAGTCGGCTGCTTCTTGTGTACTTTCTCCTGTTTCACAAGCTGCCGGCGGGAAAGAAGAACAGCCGCAAGCTCAAAAAAAGCAAGTAAAGAACAATGTAAATACGCTGAAACCGGTTGCCGTAAAAACCGAAAAGGTAGAAGCGCTTTCTAAAGCCGGACAAACGGTACGTCAGGCAAAAAAAGAAGCAAACGTTTCCAAGGTCTCTTCTCAAAAAGAAACGGTAAAAACTTCTCCGGCAGTACCGAAAAACGGTAAGGCGAGCCATGTCATTGTAGCGAGTCTTACAAATTCCGCCGATGCCGAAAGTGTAGTGGAAAGCTTGAAAAAGAAAGGCTATACAGAAGCGCAAACGGTTGTTTCGCAGGGACGATACCGGGTTTCGTTGTACCACTATACTGATAAAGCGGAGGCTTACAAAAAAGTACAGGAATTAAAGAAGCAAGAAGATTTCGCTTCGGCATGGGTTTTTACTTCTAAATAAAATCAAGCAAACGAATATGAAGAGAGTAAGATGTCCGAAATGTGACCATTACATCCAATTTGACGAGACGAAATATCAGGAAGGCCAGTCTTTGGTTTTTGTTTGTGACCAGTGCAAGAAGCAGTTTTCCATTCGGATTGGAAAATCCAAGCTGAACGCAGGAAGCCGGAAAGAAGAAGTCATAGATGAAAAAGAAGGGACACAAGATTGGGGAAATGTAGTAGCAATCGAGAATGTGTTCGGCTATAAGCAGGTATTGCCCTTGCATGAAGGCGATAATCTAATCGGACGGCGCTCGAAAGGTACAGAAGTTGACATTCCGATAGAGACCAACGATCCGAGTATGGACCGCCGTCATTGCATTCTGAATGTGAAACGCGATAAACAAGGCAAAGTCATATATACGTTGCGCGACAATGACAGTATCACCGGCACTTTTGTGATGAATGACTTGTTAGGTCCTAAAGACCGAATCCGATTGGAAGATGGCAGCATTTTCACCTTGGGGGCCACGACCTTGATTCTTCGGGCAGCAGAAGAAAAAGAATAAAGAAAGCCCGCACACCGAACATCAGTTCAATTGTGCGGGCTTCTTGTTTGCTTTTTGTTGTATTCAAGTCAAAAGAATCTTCTTTACTTTTTCAGGTAAGAAGCCAATTCGGCGGGAGTCACGTTTTTCGCCACAATCACCCCTTTGCTGTCCACCAGATAATTGGTGAAACCCTGCTTGAGGTCAAACGCGCGAAATGCCTCCGAATCGGAACCGTTCGTTTCCACAAAGCAGCGGACATCCTCTAGTCCATCCTGCTCTACCGTTGCATGGAATACCGATGCATAGCGGTCGAAGGAAACAGAGAGCATTTCCACTTGGCCCGTCTCGCCGGCCAAATGCGCCAATGCGGCATTGTTTTGCCTGGACACCGCATCGTAACTTGCCCAGAAGCTCAACAACGTATACCCTTCACGGGCGGAGTGCAGGTCGAGCGGCTGCACGGTGTCGCAAAGAACCAACGCAGGAATCTTGTCACCTTCCTGCAACTTCTCTGCATGAACATTCTCATTGCTGAACGCAAGAGAAATCAAAGAACTGAATACTAATACAACAAAAAACCATTTTACATTTTTAGTCATGTAATTTGATTTTAGTTAATACTATCCGGGACTGTCGTTCTACAGTGATTTCTTCCCGGAACATCGTTGGATAGAAAGCGTAACATTTGTGCCACTACTTCCCATTTTCGTTTTGAAATCGCTGCAAAGATAGGCATTTTAGGCTTTCATTGTATCTAAAAATAAGAAAAATTATGTTTTTCAGCATAAAATCCATCTCTCTTATGCTTGGTATTATCGTTTCTTTTTCGCATATTTATGGCATCCAATCGGGTTTTACAATCATTCATAAAAATAAGGATACGGATTATGAAACGTTTTCTTTTCCTATTAGGCTTACTCTTGAATGCCGTGTGGCTGCCGGCACAAGACACTTACCGTTATTTGGAACTGGTAAACGATACGGCCAAGAGACAAGAGATAAGACAATTTCTTACACGTACGCTTTCACCCCATACACAGGTTTGCTACCTGCATTACACTGCATGGGGAGATTATTTCCGAATGTGGGGATTGCAGGAAGATGGGCATCGGAAGCAAGCCACACTATATGCGATAAAGGGAAATGGCTTTTCTGCTCCCGATTCCACCTTTCGTAAGCACAAGGTTACGGTCTCCCTCTCTGTATGCCAAGCCGTGCAACGTCTTTTCAAGAAGGCTATCCGGTTGGCGGAAGATACAGATTTCAACACAATGGGACTGGATGGCTACACATGTTATTTTGCGATACCCGATTCTGCGGATGCGTTTCATCTGACACAAATATGGACACCTTTAACAGACAGTTCCTTTTGCCGGAAGCTGGTCGATTGGAGTGATTCTGTATTCCAACGTATCATGCATCACGAAACAGACTGGGAACAGACAGAGCATACAGCCAACCGGTTATGGGAAGAAATACAGAATGACCCGCTCCCCGAAGACCGTTTTCCTGCCTGGCACGGTATCTGGGCAAGAGGCTTGCTGACTCCCCGCGAAACGTTGGGCGATACGGCTCGTTTTGCCGGATATCCCACGATAGAAGCCTATTGTTACGATAACATGATTTATCCGGAAGAAATGCTGAAGCAAGGCAAGGGAGGCTATGCATTCTGCCAGCTTGACTTGGACACCTTGGGAATTGCCACAAACATCCTGACGATACAAAGCAGCCATGAGTCTTTTGC
>ULRZ01030469.1_pt1 | contig 74845 bp, 53 predicted proteins | sample 1955861 | NCBI WGS metagenome assembly ULRZ01 (sample SAMEA4835694, study PRJEB28245) | human gut metagenome | biome: gut microbiome; material: fecal sample | place: Denmark | collected 2008 | reverse complement strand
CGCGCCGCCGACAAGCGAATGCCGTCTATCAGGCTGGCGTGCACCAGCTTGTCGGCAAGTATCAGCGTATGCCCATCCGCCACAGCGGGCAGGATGCCCGTATTCAGGTGATAACCGCTGCTGAACGTCAAGGCACTTTCACGCCCGAACCGTCCGGCAAGCAACACTTCCAATTCGCGGTGCACCGCAAAATTGCCCGTCAGCAGACGGGAAGAGGAAGCCGAAAGCAGGCGGTCTCCCTCCGGCACACTGCGGAGACACTCCTCTTGCAAGCCTCTGTCGGAAGCCAGCCCCAAATAATCGTTCGACGCAACGTTCAGCATCCGCCGTCCGTCTTGCCCAATCCATACCCCGTTGTGTTCCGCTTCGGGCAAGGTGCGCAGGTTGCCTTCCCGCGCCAATGCGTGTAAAGTCTGTTCTTCTTGCATACTACGTTTGTTTTGTTCTAATTGAAACACAGATTTTCGCAGATTAACGCAGATTGAAGATTAATTATTTCCTGAGTCATCTATTCCCTAAAAAGATAATCCGCGTCAATCTGCGCTAATCTGCGTTTCAGGCTAATCTGAATCAAGCTTCGTTTCACTCACTATCTTCACCAGCCCCGAAGTAAGCTTCGTCAGTTCATCGGGACGGATGACAAACGGCGGCATTATATAAACCAACTTACCGAAAGGACGAACCCAGATGCCTTCCTCCACAAAGCGGCGTTGCATCCATGCCATGTCTACCTCCCGCTTCGTCTCAATCACTCCGATGGCTCCCAAGACCCGCACATCCGCCACTTGCGGAAGTATACGGGCTGGCTCCAGCTCCCTGCGCAGTTGCGCCTCGATGCGCTCCACTTTCTCCTGCCAGCCATACGACAACAACAGGTCAATCGAAGCGCACGCTACCGAGCAAGCCAACGGATTGCCCATAAACGTAGGACCGTGCATAAACACACGAGGCTCGCACGATGAAATGCCTTCCGCCACTCTTGCATTGGCAAGCACCGCCGAAAACGTCATATATCCTCCGGTCAGCGCCTTGCCGATGCACATAATGTCCGGCTCTACGCCGGCATGTTCCCAGGCGAACAGCTTTCCGGTACGCCCGAAACCGGTGGCTATCTCGTCGAAAAGCAACAGGACACCGTATTCATGGCACAGCTCCGCCGCCTCGCGCAGGTATTGCGGATGATAGAAACGCATGCCGCCCGCACCCTGTACGATGGGTTCCAGTATCAGTCCTGCCAGTTCTTCGTGATGCTTTTCCATAATCTCCCGCAACGGAAGGATATCGCTTTCGTCCCACTCGCCTCCGAAACGGCTTTCGGGAGCCGGTGCGAACCAGCGTACCGGCAATGCCGGACCAAACAGGCTGTGCATCCCCGTCACCGGATCGCACACCGACATGGCGTTCCACGTATCTCCATGATATCCCGAACGGATGGTCACAAAATTACTCTTTCCGGAATGTCCCATCGCATATTGGTATTGCACCGCCATTTTCAGCGCAACCTCTACAGCCACCGAACCGCTGTCGGCATAAAAGATGTGCCGCATCGAGGGCGGGACTATCTGCAACAGCTTCTTGCCTAAGGCAATGGCTGGCTCATGAGTCAGTCCGCCGAACATCACGTGTGCCATATCTTTCAATTGCCTTTCGACAGCCTCGTTCAGTTCGGGGCGGTTGTACCCGTGCACGGCGCACCACCACGAAGACATGCCGTCTATCAGCTGGGTACCGTCCGCCAATGTTATCACGCATCCTTCCGCCCGTTTTACCTTGTACGTAGGCAACGGGTCGACCGCCGATGTGTAAGGATGCCACAAATGGTCGCGGTCGAACTTATCAACAAGTTTATCAACATTCATAACCAGCATTTTTTATTCGTTCTTTATCTTCTTGTACCTTCGAACCCAGCGTGGTAAGCAAATCGCCCACAATCGCCGAATTGATTCCGGCATACAATGCACGGCTCACGCATGCCTCGCTTAACCTTGAACGCCCTCCGGCAAAGCGCAGATAAGCTTCGGGATTTACCAGCCGGAACATTGCCACCGTGCGCAATACCTCTTCTTCCGATAAAGGAGCGACTTTTTCCAACGGCGTCCCTTTTATCGGCTGCAACAGGTTAAGTGGAATAGACTGTATATCCAACCCGTGCAACGTAAAAGCCAATTCCACCCGATGACGCATCGTCTCGCCCATCCCGATGATGCCTCCGCTGCACACTTCCATCCCTATGCGGCGCGCCGCCCGGATGGTTTCTATTTTCTCTGCCTGCGTATGGGTGGTGCAGAGATTCCCGAAATAAGAAGGCGCCGTCTCCAGGTTGCAATGATAGCGGGTAACACCCGCCTCATGTAAGGCACGTAACTGAGCCTCATCGGCAAGCCCCAACGAAGCGCATAAATGTATCCCACTATGCATACGCAAATAAGCGAAACGCTCGCACAAAACCTTTATCTCCTTATCCGAAGGACGCTTGCCGCTGGTCACCAGCGAGAAACGGTTCACGCCTTGCGCTTCATTCAGCCGGGCATGACGAAGGCATTCTTCTTCCGAGACCAGACCATATACCTGCACGCCCGTATCATAATACGCAGACTGGGCACACCATTTACAATTCTCCGGACACCGTCCCGATTTCGCATTGATAATGGAACACATATCAAACTTCCGTGAAGCACACTTCACCGTAATCCGATGTGCCGCCTCACACAACACGTCCAACGGGGTTTCTTCGGCAACCCTCAGCACCTCATCGGGCTGAAGCGGCTTCCCTTCGTAAACAGCTTTCTCAATTCTTTCTATCATTTGAGCTTATAAGTCTTTAGGTTGAAACGCAGATTAGCGCAGATTTTCGCAAATAAAAAAAATAATTATATCTGCGAAAATCTGCGCTAATCTGCGTTTCAAAAAACATTAAAAGCGGAATGAGAGAAACCCGCTTGCGAGCCTTTCTCATTCCGCTTCCTATATTATATAAAGGTATATAACGCTCCGGACAAACAACAGATTTACCCGAAACCGATACCACTCTCTGCATCAAGAACAGAAACAATACGGCATTCACTACCTGAGATGCGGACACTAAGATTCCTCCGCCTCCGTCATCTACAGCATCTTCCGCCATTCTCTCGTCAACGGACGTTCTCTGTTCCCAGTTCCCGGCAGAAAAAGAGTTGTTCTTGCTCAATGCCGCATCGGCAATGCTCCGGCATACATGCCCGATTGTCACAACAATGCGCAGACTCACGAACACGGCATACCCCTTCCGGCTCCACCGACGGAACCGGATACTGCCTGCCTTATGTGAACAAACCTTCTTCATGTCGTTATTTTAATTGAAACGCAGATTAACGCAGATTTTCGCAAATATAATAATTTAAAATGGATCTGCGTTAATCTGCGAAAATCTGCGTTTCAAAAATAATCAATATTCCACTTTAATATTCCGTTTCATTTCGTCTTCCACTACAGCCATCATGCCTTCCACCTGCGCCAAAGCCAACATACGACCGTGGAACGAATAACCGGCATTGTAGCCTTTGTCTTCATCGCCCAACATCGTGCGCCCATGATCTACACGCATCGGAAGCCCCGGCTTTATTTGTTCGAAAATACGAATCAAGTCGATTACATGACCACGACCTTCCAAGTGCGAACTTTCGATGAAATTGCCGCCCGGCATAGCCGCCGTACTGCGCAGATGTACAAAATGCGTACGCGAAGCAAACTTCTTCGCCAATTCACGCGTATCGTTATGCTCGCCTGCGCTGAGCGAACCGGCACAGAAAGTCAAGCCATTGTGCGGATTGTCTACAGCATTCAAGAACCAAGCGATATCCTCTTCATTGGTCACAATACGCGGCAAGCCCAAAATCTGGAAAGGAGGGTCATCGGGATGCACACACATATTCACTCCGTATTCTTCGCATACCGGCATAATGGCAGCCAGGAAATAACGCATGTTCTCACGCAACGCAGCACGGTCGATTCCGTCATACAAAGCCAACAGGTTGCGGAAAATAGCCACCGGATTCTTGTCGCCTTCCTTGATATTTCCGTTTACGAATCCCTGTGTCTTCACGATAATCGAATCAATCAGTTCGTCTTTCTCGGCTTCGGTAATCACTTTGTCCAGTTCAGCCACCTTGCGCAGTTCTTCTTCCGTATAGTCCGCCTCGGCACCTTTGCGTTTCAGAATCATCGTATCGAAATAAGCGAAACGTACGCGGTCGAAATACAACGAACTGGAACCGTCTGCCCACGGATGCTGCAAGTCGGTACGCACCCAGTCGATGACCGGCATAAAATTATAACATACCGTCTTCACGCCGCATTTGCCCAGATTGGCAAGGCTCACCTTATAGTTTTCAATCAGTTGGTCGCGTTCCGGACCGGCATATTTGATAGCCTCGCACACCGGCAAGCTTTCCACTACCGACCATCTCAACCCGTACGATTCGATGTATGACTTCAAGTCATTAATAGCCTCCTCGGTCCATATATCACCATTGGGCACTTCATGAAGTGCGGTCACAATACCTTCTACGCCGATTTGGCGCAACATGGGAAGCGTAATCTTATCTTTCTTCCCAAACCATCTCCAAGTTTTTTCCATCATATATACGAGTTCTTGAGTTTTTAAGTTCGTAAGTTTTATCAGTTCTTTGAAAAAAGACGGCGAAAGTTATCAAGAATATTCGAAACATGCAAATACATACCCTGTTATTTGCCTCCGAAAACGAAGATATACTGCATCCGCAGTTTCAGATAACTGAAACCGTCTTAGAAGATATCTTACTTTGCCGATGCAGTATATCTTCGTTTTCGGGAGCAGTTGTGAACTGCCTCTCCCATTTGCCAAGTGCTCATAGCAAAACGAGAGACGGTCTTTTAAAAATAGTGAAATATTTCCGTAATTAAGTTGAAAACATCCTATTCTTTCCCATATTTCCTGACACAAAGGCGCACAGTTCCGAAGAACTTTTTTATCTTTGCATCGGAAGAAAAAAAGAATATTCATCACTTAACTAAAATAATAGAATTATGGAATTTGTAACAAACGAAAAGCTTACCATTGTTGGTGCTGCCGGCATGATCGGTTCTAACATGGCTCAGACTGCCATTATGATGGGTTTGACTCCTAACATCTGCTTGTACGACCCGTATGCTCCGGGCTTGGAAGGCGTAGCTGAAGAATTGTACCACTGCGGTTTCGAAGGCGTAAACGTAACCTTCACTTCAGACATCAAAGAAGCGCTGACAGGTGCCAAATATATCGTGAACTCAGGAGGTGCAGCACGTAAGGCAGGCATGACTCGTGAAGACTTGCTGAAAGGCAACGCTGCTATCGCTGAAGAATTCGGTAAGAACGTAAAAGAATATTGCCCGGATGTAAAACACATCGTTATCATCTTTAACCCGGCTGATATCACCGGTCTGATTACGTTGTTGTACTCAGGCTTGAAACCTTCACAGGTTACTACCTTGGCTGCTCTCGACTCTACCCGTCTGCGCAGTGAACTGGCTAAATACTTCAACGTACCTATGGACGCTGTTGAAAACTGCCGCACATACGGTGGCCACGGCGAACAAATGGCCGTATTCGCTTCTACTGCTAAAGTTAACGGCAAACCGTTGACCGACATCATCGGCACTGACGCTCTGAGCAAAGAACAATGGGCAGAAATCCAACAGAAAGTAACCAAAGGCGGTGCTAACATCATCGCATTGCGCGGACGCTCTTCATTCCAAAGCCCGGCATACGTTTCTATCGAAATGATTGGTGCTGCTATGGGTGGCAAGGCATTCCGCTGGCCAGCTGGTACATATATCTCAAACGATAAGTACGACCACATCATGATGGCATGGGAAACTTCAATCACTGCTGACGGTTGCCACTGCGCTGCTTTGAACGGAACTGCAGAAGAACAAGCTGCTTTGGACAAGAGCTACGCTCACCTCTGCGAATTGCGTGACGAAGTAATCGCTATGGGCGTTCTTCCTGCTATCTCTGAATGGAACAAGCTGAACCCGAACATCAAATAATAAGTCGATGAGTCTCTGAAAAGAGAAGTATATCCCGCCGGCGGAAGCTGGCGGGATATTTTTTTAATATGAATGTCCGCATTTTACCTAATTGACTGTAGGGGCGTATCGCATACGCCCTGAAGACATCCGCGTGGATAAGTGGACGCATTCGGGCGCATGCGATACGCCCCTACATGGGATGTTTGCGGATATTCAATTTTTTTAATTCCCCAACTCCAAAGACAAACGTAACAGCCCGGCTACAAAATTATGCTTGTTGTGATGAATAATATGCAAGGCCGGCTGCAGGGAAAGCCACGAAGTCAGATGACAATGAATCGTACACTCGATGTCGGTTTCATCTCCGTCTGCAAATAGCAAACGGTTACACACAATACCAGCCGTCATATTATTTCGAGCGATGCGGTTCATCACCAGACCTGCTCCCCAATATCCGTTACATGGCGTATCACGGCTGGTCATAGCGGCACCCTGCCCCAACAAGACCAGCTGAGATTTACCGAACATAACTAACGGCTGCTCTACCAAGCCCCAAAAACCGGTTTCTTTTTCATGGACACTCCCATCATCAGAAGGTGTTTTCCCATAAACATACCCTAACGTATAACTTGCCGCCTGTTCGCCTTTCGTAGGAATTTCATAAGAAATGCACCCCAACGTAAACACCCCATCGCTCGCAGGGCAAAAGCGGAACTGGCGGTTGAAATCATCATTTGCCACCCCGTTATACACACTCGCCTTCAATGTAAGCCCCTCTGCCGGAAGGTATTCCAAATGGATGCCCATTGCCGAAAGCGGAAAGGTAGCTAACGGATAATTCAAAGAAAGAATGGGGTAATCGGCATCCGAAGCTCCTGTAAAAAGCCCCGTTGCCGGAGTCGTAAAATAATCTACATCCACGTTGCGCAACCCCAATGACACAAAAAAGCGGTCGCCGAATGACTGACGCAGCGAAGCCTGTATCAGCCGGAACGGTTTATTCTCATCGGCATAGATATTCGACAATCCTAAATTATCATTATCTACTGCCCCTCCAGCCTGATACGTAGCAATCGCCATTCCTTCGAAAGTGGCTCCCTTCCATAAACCGACATTTACATCGGCTTCCAAATAATTAACCCACGACGTATTCCCGTTCGTCATATTCCACTCGCCTTCGGTCATTGCCGTCAAGCTCCATCCCACACGGGAAGAAGTTTCTTGCGACCATGCCACCGCTCCACATAAGCAAGCGGCAAGCCCCATTAAAATTCGATGCATCATTTAATCTTTGTGTTTACTTGCGGTGCAAAGGTAATGAATTTATTTGTAAATTTGCCGCATCATGATAGACCAAGCCACCATAGACAGAATCATGGATGCCGCACAGATTGTAGATGTGGTATCCGAATTTGTCACTCTCCGGAAAAGAGGAGTGAACTATATCGGGTTATGCCCTTTCCACAACGAAAAGACTCCTTCATTCAGTGTATCGCCCAGCAAAGGGGTATGCAAATGTTTCAGTTGCGGCAAGGGAGGAAACGTGGTGCATTTCATCATGGAGCACGAACAGCTTTCCTACTACGAAGCCCTGAAATGGCTTGCCAAGAAATACAACATCGAAATAAAGGAGCGCGAACTGACCGATGAAGAAAAGCAAGCACATAGTTTACGGGAAAGCCTGTTTGTGGTAAACCAGTTCGCTTCCGAATACTTCCAAAATATCTTATATAATAACATAGACGGACAACGCATCGGCATGACTTATCTGCGCGGACGTGGTTTCCGTGACGATATCATCAAGAAGTTCCAGTTAGGATACAGCACAGACAATCATGACGCATTGGCACGTGCCGCCCTTCAGAAAGGGTACAAAGAAGAATTTCTTGTAAAAACCGGATTATGTTACCGGAAAGAAGACGGAACGTTGCGCGACCGCTTTTGGGGACGTGTCATCTTTCCGGTGCATACCATTTCGGGAAAAGTCGTTGCTTTTGGCGGACGTGTATTAAGCGCAGCCACCAAGAATGTACAGATGAAGTATGTCAATTCGCCCGAATCGGAAATCTATCACAAAAGCCGGGAGTTGTATGGCATTTACTTTGCCAAGCAAGCCATTGTACGGCAAGACCGTTGTTTTTTGGTAGAAGGCTATACCGATGTCATCTCCATGCATCAAAGCGGCATTGAAAACGTAGTAGCTTCATCGGGAACCGCACTGACTTCCGAGCAAATCCGCCTGATTCACCGGTTCACCAATAACATCACGGTACTCTATGACGGTGACGGAGCCGGCATCAAAGCCAGCATCCGAGGGATTGACATGCTGCTGGAAGAAGGCATGAACGTAAAAGTATGCCTGCTTCCTGACGGGGATGACCCTGACAGCTTTGCACGCAAACACAACGCCACCGATTATCAGGCATATATCAACGACCATGAAGTGGACTTCATCCGCTTCAAAACCGATCTGTTGATGGAAGAAGCGGGAAAAGACCCAATCAAACGGGCTTCGCTCATATCAAGTATTGTAAAAAGCATTTCAGTCATCCCTGATGCCATTGTCCGCTCGGTTTATATCCGCGAATGCAGCCAACTGCTTCAAATGGAAGAAAAAGTGCTGATTGAAGCCACCGCCAAACTTATCGAACAAGCACGCGAAGCCAAATTTAAAGAACAACAGCGCAAAAAAGAACGCGAACAGCGGTTAACGGCAACACCTCAGGCTTCTGTACCGGAATCTTCTCCCGAAGCCCAGACAAATGAAACACCTGCAGCCGATTCCACATCCGAAACCGGAAATGCTCCTTTTCCTTCCGAACCGGCTCCCTTTCCGACAGAACCCTATACCTCGTACATCCCGTCTGAAGGAAACGAACAAAAGGTATTCTATGCCAAAGAAGAAGACTTGGTACGGATGCTTATCCGCTACGGCGAAAAAGTGATGTGTTACGTAGAGAATGAAACGGGCGAGCAAATACCGTTTACCGTGACAGAATGCATCGCATCTGGGCTGAAAGAAGACGAATTACAATTCTATGACCCGCTGCACCGTCTGGTTTTACAAGAGTGTGAAGCACATCTGAATGACCCGAATTTCAATCCCGAGCGATATTTCATTGCTCACCCTGACCCTGCGGTAAGCAAGTTGGCTGTAGACCTCGTAAGCGACCGCTATCAACTGAGCAAATATCATTCGAAAGGACAAAAAATCGTAAGCGATGAAGAAAGGCTCTACGAACTGGTCCCCCGTCTGCTGCTCGACTTCAAACTCTCAATCGTAGAGGAAGAAATGAAACATACCATTCAGGCACTGGCTAATCCGGAAATAGCCAACGACCCGCAACGGTGTCTGGAAATCATGAAGCGTTACAAAGAGTTGCAAGAAACCCAAAGCGTCATGGCACAACACGCCGGCGACCGGGTGGTGCTAAAATTGTAAAAGAACTTGTCCGGTAAAACAGATTATACCTTTCGCGGCATTAACTTTGCATGTTAATAAAACACAGGACAGACACAGATGGACACTTAAAAAGAGGATTATCCTCTCTGTCAGACAAGGATAATCCCCCTTTTTATATTTTTTCTCACCGAAATGATTTATGAACAACGCAATACCTGACCGATGCGCAAGGTTGTGGTACGCTTAATGCCGTTCATCTTGCACAGGCGATCGATAGATACGTGGTAAATCCGAGATATACGTCCCAATGTATCGCCTTTGCGTATCTTGTGATAGCGTATAGCACCGCTTTCTGAGGGCGAAGATTCTGTGTTCTCGATTTTCTTTCCGCTCTTCAAATTTGCCAATGCACGCGTACGCTGGTACGGATAACGGTTTGCATTACGGATAAACAGGTAACTGTCTGCAACAATATCCTGTTTCGGGAAATCGAACATGAATTCAGGATTGATTACCTCACCCAAGAAACGGGTTTCGAAATGCAGGTGCGAACCGGTAGAACGTCCCGTATTGCCACCCAAGCCTATCACATCGCCAGCCTTTACGTATTCGTCTTCTTTCACCAGTTGCTTGGAAAGATGGCCATAAATGGTCTCCAGCCCGTTATCATGACGAATAACCACATACTTACCATAACCGCGGCGCTCATACTTCACCATACGTACTTTCCCGTCGAAAGCCGCCCGAATGGTATCACCGATATATACCTTAATATCCAACCCATTATGCATACGGCGCCAGCGCGGACCGCACTTTGAGGTAATCTTCGTATGCGTAGTGGGCATGCAGAAACCGGTTAAATCAATTCGGAAGGTATCGGGAATCTGAACCGTATTGCCGTATGCGTGTACACGGTCGTTCCGCCAATTAGGATACAAACTATAAGCAGGATAAACGGCTTGCTCAGCCTTGATTTGGCGGATCAGCGCCAACGAGTCTACAGCTTTCAGCTTTCTGTCGATAGGTGCCTGGCGTGCCAGCAAGTCCTGCCCTGCTACATTTACGCTTACTAATGCCAATGCCGCTACCGCAACTGTTCTAATACATTTTAAAATCATTACATACCTTATTTATTCACCTGTTCAAACGAATGCTTGCGATTTTTCAAAAAAGCGTTTCAAATATAGCTTTTTTGGCTGAATCGGGCACAGGCGATTAACTATTTTTCAGGTATTTTTATACCAAAAAGAAAGAAAACAGGCGGTTTTCTGCTTTAAAACATGTATTTTACCCCCACTATTGCGCTGCCTGCCGGAATTTTCCATTACACCATTGATAAACAACTGGCTTCTCAAGCACGTAAGCCTTGAGCTTCTCCGCCGTCTCTTTATCCACGTAATCAGGAGTCGTGTAAGTAACCGTCAGGCTTTGGTCTTTCTCGGACAAACGCAATTCTTTCAGGTACATATCGGCATACAAGCGTAAATTGCGCAACGAATCCGTCGCCGTTTCCGTCAAAGGCTGCCGGTAAAATTGCTCTTCAGGAGGTAAAGTGAAAAATCGGCTTGCCGGAAGTTCTTTCCAAGCGGTGTCATAAAAACGGATGTCGCTGTCTGCCACCGGTCCTTCATACGTACGAACCACACATACCACTTTCACCGAATCGTTCAGTGGCAAGAGTTTCATTTCCTCCTTGCTCGACTTACTGATGCGCACCAACAGGTAATCATCGGTCAGCTTCAACATCTCCGAAGTCTGCCCGAAGCGGTTTTTCACTTCCGCTTTCATATTGCTGGCAAGAAAATCGCCGAAATCTTCCCGGTTCACTTTAGTCAACAAAGGGGAAAGCGAATCGGGCAAAGCGATGTATAATGATTTTAAATCCTGCGCTTGCATGCTCACGCTGCAAAGCATGCACACAAGTCCTATAATCCACTTCATTTTAACTGTCGTTTTTTATTTCCCGCCAAAGATAGGGATTTCTTCCGACCGGACAAAACGATAGTTAATCAAAAATGAATGTTGATTTTTATTTTGACACACCCACATGCAACAGCTCCATTTGGAGATAAAACTTGTCGATTTTTCTCTTTTAAAGGAGGAAATTGTGTAAAATAGTAAAAAAAGAGCTTGTTTTTTTTTGTAAATTTATAAAGAAAATGTTTTCTTTGGGGTGACATATCACTGATTGAAGCGTGACTATGCTTTTCAAAGGCGCTTTCTTCTTAAAAGGGTTTTTGAATCTAATAACTAAACAATTAACACCGATGAAACAGAAAACACCTGATGAAGACGAGCAGCTAGTCTCGCTTTATCGCGGCGGAAATGTTTCCGCATTTAACACACTTTTAATCCGATACATTCCTAAAATCCGACAAGCCGTCCGGCGCTTTCTCTCTAATCCTGAAGACATAAACGATGTTCTTCAAGATATCTGTATCCATGTAGGTACGAAATTGAAAAACACATACAATGAAAACGGAAAATTCTCGGGGTGGCTTACTTGCGTAGTGGCAAATTACATGTGCAGTTATTGCCGGAAAAAGAAAATCACTTTTTCTTTTGTAGACTTGGAGGCAGTAAAAGTCATCGAGTCGGAATATATGCTTCCTACCTTTGCAAGGGAACAGAAACTTTTCGACTTGCAAAGGTCGGTCGAGGAACTTCCGGATGAGTTGAAAAAATTGGTGGAAATGAAGTTCAAAGAGAAAATGACTCTTCAGACGATTGCGGATAAGCTAGGCATGAAAAAGACGACCGTAGCAGCAAAGCTGAACTCAGCTTATCGGAAATTGGAGAAAAGCATGCAGCACAAAGGATATGATGATGCATTAATCTGACTTTTTTACTTTTTTTAGCATGAAATTTTACCGTTTGCGTTACCAATAAACAAAATTTTATAGTATTTTTGCCCCGTATTGTAAAGTTCAGTTTGCAAAACATGACAAATAACATAAAACATCTAGGTATTGTGGAAAGCATTAACGGTTCTCGTCTAAAGGTGAGAATCGTTCAGGCGTCAGCTTGCGCGGCATGTAGTGCGAAAAGCCATTGCCATGTGTCAGAGTCAAAAGAAAAGATGATTGACGTGTATAACAAGCAAGGACTCCCATGCGCAATCGGGGAAAAGGTGTGGGTAGTAGGCACATCTTCTATGAGCATGAAGGCCGTATTGCTGGCTTTTGTAATTCCGTTCCTGGTGGTGGTTTTATCCCTTGTCATTGCTTTGCGTCTGACGGGGAATGAAGCCGGGTCAGCATTGATTTGCCTTTGTGCCTTGATTCCTTATTACCTTATTATATATATGTGCCGGCATAAGCTGGACCGTACATTTGTTTTTACGTTGGAAACGGTTGCATAATATTAATAAACTAACTTTATATCTATGAATCTAATTTTGGTTGCAGTAATTTCATTGGGAGCCATCGGGTTGGTATCTGCCGTAATCCTGTATGCCGCTTCAAAGAAGTTTGCTGTGTATGAAGATCCGCGAATTGCGCAAGTGGCGGCTGTGCTTCCTCAAGCCAATTGCGGTGGATGTGGGTATCCTGGATGTTCAGGCTTTGCGGCAGCATGTGTGAAAGCCGGTTCATTGGAAGGGAAACTATGTCCGGTAGGCGGGCAGCCTACTATGGAGAAAGTAGCTGGCATTTTAGGGTTGGAAGTTTCCGCTTCTGAACCTAAGGTAGCTGTAGTGAGATGTAACGGTACATGTGCCAACCGTCCGAGGCTTACGCAATACGACGGCGTGCGCTCATGTGTGGTGGCCAACTCTACCAGCGGAGGCGAAACGGGATGTTTCTTCGGATGCTTGGGATGCGGCGATTGTGTATCGGCATGCCAGTTCGGAGCCATCCGCATGAATCCGGAAACAGGTTTGCCAGAAGTGGATGAAGAAAAATGTACGGCATGCGGTGCTTGCGCCAAGGCTTGTCCGCGAAACATTATCGAGATTCGTCCGAAAGGCAAGAACAGCCGCCGTGTGTATGTACAATGTGTAAACAAGGACAAAGGTGCGGTTGCCCGTAAGGCTTGTACCGCCGCATGTATCGGGTGCGGCAAGTGTGTGAAAGTGTGTCCGTTTGAGGCGATTACGTTGGAAAACAATTTGGCATACATCGATCCGGCTAAGTGTAAGTCGTGCCGCAAATGTGAAACGGAATGCCCGCAGGGCGCCATCATTGCCGTAAACTTCCCTCCACGCAAGGCGAAACCGGCAGAGCCTGAGGCACCGAAAGCCGAGCTTAATCCAAACGAAGTAGAACCCATAAAACAATAGATAAAGTGAAGACGTTTAGAATTGGTGGAGTTCATCCAGCAGAAAATAAATTGTCGGCCGGTAAAGCCATAGAAACGCTTGCACTTCCGAAGCAGGCAGTGTTCCCTTTGTCCCAACATATCGGTGCCCCAGCTACCCCTGTCGTAAAGAAAGGTGATAGCGTAAAGGTCGGAACCAAGATTGCAGAGGCGGGAGGCTTTGTTTCGGCTGCAATCTTCTCTTCTGTATCTGGGAAAGTGAATAAGATAGACAATGTTGTTGATGCGAGCGGATACCGCAAACCTGCCATTTTCATTGATGTGGAAGGTGACGAATGGGAAGCATCCATCGACCGCAGCACGACGTTAGTGAAAGAATGCAACCTGACTCCCGAAGAAATTGTAACGAAAATCAAGAACGCGGGAGTCGTCGGCATGGGTGGAGCCTGTTTCCCCACACATGTAAAACTTACTCCTCCCCCGGGATGCAAAGCCGAGTGTGTGATTATTAATGCCGTAGAATGTGAACCTTATCTGACCGCCGACCATCGGCTGATGCTTGAGAAACCGGATGAGATCTTGGTGGGAGTAAGCATCTTGATGAAAGCGGCTAAGGTAAATCAGGCTTATATCGGCATAGAGAACAACAAGCCGGATGCGATTCGGTTGTTGACTGAAAAAGCTGCCGGATATCCAGGCATCGAAGTGGTACCCTTGAAAGTGAAATATCCGCAAGGCGGCGAGAAGCAATTGATTGATGCGATTATCGGGCGTCAGGTGCCTGCTCCTCCTGCAATACCTATCAATGTAGGAGCTATCGTACAGAACGTAGGTACGGTATATGCCGTATATGAAGCCGTACAAAAGAACAAGCCGCTTTTCGAGCGTATCGTGACCGTAACCGGAAAATCCTTGAAGAATCCGTCTAACTTCCTTACCCGCATGGGAACTCCGATGAGCCAGCTGATAGAAGCAGCCGGAGGGCTTCCGGAAGATACCGGCAAGGTAATCGGCGGCGGACCGATGATGGGCAAGGCTCTGATGAACATCGAAGTCCCTATCTGCAAAGGAAGCTCGGGCGTCTTGATTATGAACGATAAGGAAGCACGTCGGGGCGCACCCCAACCGTGTATCCGTTGTGCCAAGTGTGTGAGCGTTTGTCCGATGGGACTGGAGCCTTATTTGCTTGCCACGTGCTCGGCTCATGGTGACTGGGAACGTGTGGAACATGAAATGATTATGTCATGCATCGAATGCGGTTCATGCCAGTTTACATGTCCTTCACATCGCCCGATGTTGGATTATATTCGTTTAGGAAAAGGTAAGGTGGGCGGAATCATCCGTGCACGCAATGCTAAAAAATAATTGTAGACTATTATGGCTAATAAATTAATCGTATCATTATCGCCCCACGTGCATAACAACGACAGCGTGCAGAAAAACATGTACGGTGTCTTGATTGCATTGATACCTGCCTTGCTTGTATCATTAATCGTTTTTGGTTTAGGGGCTCTTATCGTCACGCTGACCTCGGTTGCGGCGTGTGTCTTCTTTGAATGGGCTATTACGAAATACATTCTGAAACGTGAGCAGACCACCATTATGGATGGCTCTGCCGCTCTGACGGGTGTATTGCTGGCATTCAACTTGCCTTCGAACCTGCCTGTATGGATTATCATTATCGGTGCGTTGGTGGCTATCGGTATTGGTAAGATGACCTTTGGCGGATTGGGCTGCAATCCGTTTAATCCGGCTTTGGTGGGACGTGTATTCCTGCTTATTTCGTTCCCGGTACAGATGACCTCTTGGCCTCAGACAGGTCAATTGGCTTCTTATTTGGACGCCGAGACCGGAGCTACTCCATTGGCGCTGATGAAGCAAGCCATTAAGTCGGGCGACCCGTCTGTGCTGAGTGACTTGCCAAGTAGCTTTAACCTCTTAATCGGCATTCCGGACAGTTGTCAGATGGGAGTGGGATGTTTAGGCGAAATCAGTGCCGGAGCCTTGCTTTTGGGGCTTATCTATATGTTATGGAAAAAGATTATCACATGGCATATCCCCATTTCGATTCTTGCTACGGTATTTGTATTCTCCGGATTGATGCATTTGGCTAATCCTATTTATGCTTCTCCGGTACATCATCTCTTTACCGGCGGTTTGATGTTAGGCGCAATCTTTATGGCTACCGATTATGTCACATCACCTATGACCCATAAGGGTATGATTATTTACGGCATTGCGATAGGTTTCCTTACCGTATTGATCCGTACGTTCGGCGCTTATCCCGAAGGCATGTCGTTCGCTATTCTGATTATGAATGCGTTCACGCCGTTGATTAATACTTATTGTAAACCTAAACGTTATGGGGAGGTAGTAAAGAAATGAAAAAGCTTGAATCATCTTTAAAGAATATGGCGTTGGCGCTTACAGGCTTCTCTGTCGTTGCAGGAGGTTTGTTAGGATGGGTCAACGATGCTACGGCAGAGCCGATAGCACAGGCCAATGCGAAAGCCTTGAGTGACGCTATTGCGGTAGTTGTGCCCGGATTTGACAATAATCCAGCCGAGGCGCCCGAGACCGTAGAACTGAACGGGGCTTCTTATAAAATTTATAAAGCGACCAAGGGAGGAGAACCTATCGGAGCGGCTGTAGAGGCTTCTGCCAACGGATTTGGAGGAGCATTAACGGTTCTTGTCGGTTTTGACAAGGAGGGGAATATCATTGACTATTCTTTGTTAAGCCATGCCGAAACTCCGGGATTGGGCTCGAAAGCGGCTGATTGGTTTAAAAAAGGAGGAAAAGGAGATATAACCGGAAAGAACCCGGGATCCGCTCCGCTGAGCGTAAGTAAAGACGGAGGCGAGATAGATGCCATTACCGCTTCTACCATTACTTCGCGCGCATTCCTTCTGGCTGTAAACAATGCTTATGCTGTTTATAAGAACCAGCAAGTAGATGCCACAAGCGGTGCGACACAGCAGGCAGGCGATAATCAAACAAGTAATGAAAAATAGTGAGGAAAGGAGCAGACTATGAGTAATTTGAAGATTTTGATAAACGGGATTGTAAAAGAGAATCCTACGTTTGTACTCCTTTTGGGTATGTGTCCGACATTGGGAACCACCTCTTCTGCCATTAACGGTATGGGAATGGGGCTTGCCACAATGTTTGTGTTGATTTGTTCGAATTTTGTGATATCTGCCATTAAGAATTTAGTGCCTGACATGGTACGTATTCCTATCTTTGTGGTGGTTATCGCTTCGTTCGTTACTATTTTGCAAATGGTTATGCAAGCCTATGTGCCAGCGCTTTATGCGACATTGGGGTTGTTTATCCCTTTGATTGTAGTGAACTGTATCCTGTTGGGACGTGCGGAGGCTTTTGCCTGTAAAAATACGCCGATAGCCTCTTTCTTCGACGGATTAGGCATCGGACTTGGATTTACGATTGCACTGACTCTGTTGGGTGGAGTCCGTGAATTCTTGGGAACAGGCAAGTTGTTTAATATCACCATTATGCCTGAGCAATACGGTATGTTGGTCTTCGTGCTAGCACCGGGTGCTTTTATCGCATTGGGGTATCTGATTGCTATTGTAAACCGCTTTAAAAAAGCATAACTTTTAAATAGACAGGAATATGGAATATATATTGATATTTATCACTGCCATCTTTGTGAACAACATTGTGTTGTCACAATTCTTAGGTATTTGCCCTTTTTTAGGCGTTTCTAAAAAGGTAGATACCGCTATGGGCATGGGAGCTGCAGTCGCTTTTGTATTGACATTAGCTACGATTGTGACTTATGTCATTCAGAAATTCGTGCTTGATCCTTTCGGGTTGGCTTACCTGCAGACAATCGCTTTCATTCTGGTGATTGCCGCATTGGTGCAAATGGTGGAAATTATCTTGAAAAAAGTTTCTCCTGCCTTGTATCAGGCTTTGGGTGTGTTTTTGCCGTTGATTACCACGAACTGCTGTATCCTTGGCGTTGCTATTCTGGTTATCCAAAAGAACTTTGATTTGCTGACAGGCGTTGTATACGCTTTTGCCACGGCATTGGGCTTTGCGCTTGCATTGATTGTCTTTGCAGGCATTCGCGAACAGCTTAGTTTGGTCAATATTCCGAAAGGCATGCAAGGCATGTCCATTGCGCTTGTAACTGCCGGGCTTCTTGCCATGGCGTTCATGGGCTTTTCCGGAGTAGATAAAGGCCTCGCCGTTCTTTTTGGAGTGGAATAAAGATAACACATAGAGAATAAAGGAGACGCAGATCGTTCATCTGCGTCTTTTTTTGTTTTTAATGCATCTCTTTTTCAAGATTTCTTGTTATTTTTGCCAATAGAGAACAATAACCTAATATTAATACCTTATAAAAATGAAAGAAAGAATTTTAGTTACAGGTGGTACGGGATACATAGGCTCGCACACCGTAGTCGAACTCCAAAACAATGGGTATGATGTAGTAATCGTAGACAATCTATCAAATTCACGTGCCGATGTGGTGGATAATATCGAAAAAATTACAGGAATCCGCCCGGCATTTGAGGAAGTGGATTGTTTGGATTATGCAAAATTGGAAGCTGTATTTGCCAAATATCCGGGTATCAAAGGTATTATCCATTTTGCAGCAAGCAAAGCGGTAGGCGAATCGGTTCAGAAGCCTTTATTGTATTATCGCAACAACATCGTATCGCTCATCAATCTGTTGGAACTGATGCCGAAATATAATGTAGAAGGTATTATTTTCTCTTCTTCTTGCACAGTATACGGACAGCCGGACAAACTTCCTGTTACAGAAGAAGCTCCTATCAAGAAAGCTGAATCTCCTTATGGCAACACCAAACAAATCAACGAGGAAATCATTCGTGACACGATTGCTTCCGGTTCTCCCATCCATGCCATCCTATTGCGCTACTTCAATCCGATTGGTGCACACCCGACAGCCCTTATCGGTGAATTGCCCAATGGTGTTCCGCAGAACCTGATTCCTTACCTGACCCAGACCGCTATCGGTATCCGCGAGAAGCTGACCGTCTTCGGTGACGACTACAATACGCCCGACGGTTCTTGTATCCGTGATTACATTTACGTAGTAGACTTGGCGAAGGCTCACGTAACAGCTATGCACCGTATTCTGGATAACAAGCAAAAAGACAAAGTAGAAGTATTTAATATCGGTACCGGAAGAGGCGTTTCAGTATTAGAATTGATTCATGCCTTCGAGGCCTCTACCGGTGTGAGGCTGAATTATCAGATAGGCAAACGCCGCGCCGGAGACATCGAACAGGTATGGGCAGACCCGACTTACGCAAACCAGGAATTGGGCTGGAAAGCCGAAACTTCGTTGGAGGCTACCCTGCGTTCGGCATGGGATTGGCAATTGAAATTGCGTGAGAACGGAATCCAATAATAGCCGATTAACCGTTGACTATGGAGGTGAGTCGGGAGTTAAAAGAAGTCAGAACCTATATCTTTTAGACAGACTCACACGATAGATATAGCTGCGTTGGTGGTACGATTACTAATCGTGCGGCATTACGATTACTAATCGTGCGGCATTACGATTACTAATCGTACCATTGATGCAGTATATACGCTGTCTTTTTTATCCTCATTCCCGAAGCGTTTTTTTGCCGCTTTGCTTGCCGGAAACTGATGTCTCCTGCCGGTTGCCACAGGAAGAAGTTGCACGTGCATTGCCTTTTGTCGGGATATGGAGACAGCAAATGCTTTAGCTGTTCTCGGAAACTTGAAATTAGAGAGAAATTATAGAGACTGATTCCTGTATTTTCATTATTTTTGTGCTTGGATAATTTTTATTAAGTAAGCACCTTAAATGATAACGGAATGAAAAACATCGTGTTAACCCTACTTTTTCTTTTAAGTAGTCTGGCCGCTTCCTTTGCTCAGTCGCACCGTCTGTTTACGACCGATGAGGAATTGTCAAGCAGCCTGATTAATTTTATCTATCAGGATCACAACAACATGATATGGATTGCCACGGAAGACGGGCTCAACCGTTATGATGGTGTCAAATTCACGGTCTACCGCCATGAACCGGGCAATGAGCATTCGTTGGCACACAACTATGTGAAAGTTATATTCGAAGATGACAAAGGAAGGCTGATTGTAGGAACCTATGCCGGCTTGCAATTGTATGATGAAGCGACAGATACGTTCTCCCGATTGGCTACTGATGAAAGCGGAGCCCCATTCACAAGCTTCATTACTCATATCTTACAGCGGAAGAACGGGGAAATATGGGCGACCGGTAATCGTTTGGTCAAACTGGACATCACTCCCGATGGTGAACTCCATATACAATGGGCTAAATTGCCCGCAGGCGTACCTACCGAGATGTTAGAATATGCCCTTGAAGATAAATCAGGCAATCTGTGGCTGGTCAAGGAAGGCGCCGGCATATACCGGGTGTCACCGGATAATCAGGTAAGGCATTACGATGAAGGCCAGCACGCTTTCGCCATTTTGACCCTATGTGAAGACAAATGGGGCAACATCTATGGAGGAAGCCCGCGTAACGGTTTGTTCCGTTATGACAAAAAACAGGACACCTTTGTTTCCCTCTCTTATTTGTCAGACGAAAAGTTATCGGTACGTTCTATCTACTGTACAGATCAGAACACCTTATACATATGCACGGACGGGGAAGGATTAAAGCAACTCGACATTCAAGGCAACCAGCTGTCCGACTTTCTGATAGAAGATGACCGGATTGACTCCCATCGGGCAAAAGTGCATTTCATGTTTCAAGACCGTACCGGAAATTACTGGCTGGCCATTTATCAGAAAGGGGTGATGATGATTCCTACCCACCCTAACGGATTCAAATACTTGGGTTACAAGTCTGTCAGCCGGAATCTGATCGGATCCCATTGTGTGACTTCACTTTATCAGAGCAGTGATGGGACAATGTACGTAGGAACGGATAACGATGGCCTCTATGCACTTACACAGTCTGGCAAGCAGGGACGGCATTATGTTCCGAATAATACGCCCCATTCTGTCCCCCCTATTCTCATGAGCATCTATGAAGATTCCGAACACAATCTTTGGTTAGGTTCATTTGTGAATGGCGCAGCCTTTCTGGATACCCAAAGCGGACGTTGCACCTATTTGCGGGAACCGGGAAATAAGAAGTGGGAGGCAGTACGCAATGTTTATGCTTTTGCCGAGGATGGCGACAAGCGGGTATGGATAGCCACCATGGGCGGAAGTCTGTTTTGTTATGACCTGCGCAACCGGAAACTGCGTAATTATCCTCAACTGGAGGGGAAAATCACCAATGACTGGGCGTGTAGTCTGCTTTACTCGGCTACGGACAACTGCCTCTATGTAGGAACCTATAACGGGCTTTACTGCGTGGATTTAAAAACAGAGGACCTGAATGTCTCTTTTACGCTTGGGACGCATATTATCTACACGCTTTGCGAAGATCGGGAAGGCAATCTTTGGGTGGGCACTTCGGACGGACTTATTTGTTGGAACCGGAAGAAGCAGGAACAGACCACTTATACCACAGCCAATGGTTTGCCGCATAATTCGGTCTATGGTATTTTGTTCGATGGCCGTGATTGCCTTTGGATAAGTACTAACCGGGGATTGTCACGCTTCTTCCTGCCCCAACGGCGCTTTGTCAATTATACGGTTCACGACGGGCTTCAAGGCAATGAATTCTGCAAGAATGCCGTTTTCCGCAGTAAGGACGGTTCTCTCTGGTTCGGGGCTATCAACGGTGTCACTTATTTCAATCCGCAAGATATCATTGTCCCAGATAAGAAATGGCAGCTTCGTATCACTGATTTCTATCTGCATGACCAGCCTGTGCGGGTGGGAACCCGTTCGGGCAGGCACGAAGTCATCAGTGTCCCTGTGCACAAAGCCGATGATTTTTATCTGTCTTACCGCGACAACTCGTTCAGCATTGAGTTTTCTACCGTCGAACTGAATACAGCCCGCAGGCTTACTTACTACTATGCCATGAACGATACGGTATGGAACGAATTGCCTGCCGATGCCAACCGCATTTCATTTGTGGACTTGCCGGCAGGAACCTACCATTTTCGCATCAAAACGAAAGATTACCTGACCGAGTCTGATTCCCGGGAGATTACGATTCACATCAGTCCGGCCTGGTGGGCTTCCGTTTGGGCTAAAACAGGTTATGTGCTGATTGCCATCGCAGCGCTTATCTGTGCCTATCTGCTCTTACGCAACCACTACCGTACCCAGCAAAAAATGTTGGAACATATTCATCGCGAAGAAATCAACGAGACCAGGCAACGTTTCTTTATTAACATCTCGCACGAGATACGCACACCGATGACACTCATCATCAGCCCCTTGCAGCAACTGATGCACAATGACAGGGATGAGGGACGGCAGAAAATATACCGCGTCATTTACCGAAACTCCGAACGTATTTTGCGCCTGATCAATCAATTGATGGATATACGTAAAATCGAGAAGAATCAAATGAAACTCACCTATCAGGAAGTGGAGTTGTTGGGATTCATCAGAGATTTATGTGACATGTTTGCCGAGGTGGCTGTACAAAAACACATTACGTTGGATTTTCGTCATAACGACCTGACAGAGATGAAAGTCTGGTTGGATATCGCCAACTTTGATAAAGTCATTCTCAATCTGCTTTCGAATGCGTTTAAGTTCACTCCCGAAGGCGGGCATGTAGAAATTTCAGCATCCTATGGCGAAGACAACGCTACGAACGGACCGCTGCATCGCTATGTAGAGATTGTGGTTGCCGATACCGGTAAGGGCATTACCCCTTCGGACTTGGAACGGATATTCGAACGTTTCTATCAAGCGAGTACGGAAGACTCGTACAAAGGTACCGGCATCGGACTGCATCTTACCCGTTCGCTGGTCGAGTTGCATCACGGCCATATTCATGCCGAGAACAAGCCCGATGGGGAAAAAGGAAGCCGTTTCATCGTACGCATCCCTGCCGGTAACGAACATCTGCATAAAGATGAAATGGCGGCTTTGCCACTTCCGGACGAGACCATTCACGAGGTAAGTAATTCATACGTTCAGTTGCCTGCGACAGCTCTTGCAGAGGATAAACAGCCGGCTGGACGGGTAAATGCCCGTGTCAAGCATTACATTCTTGTCGTGGAAGATGATGAAGAGATACGCAATTACATTAGCCGCGAACTTGCCGCCGACTACCATGTGGGTACTTGCAGCAATGGAAAAGAAGCGTTGGAAGTGATTTTCAAGCAGGAGCCTGCCCTTATTATCAGTGATGTCATGATGCCCGAAATGGATGGCCTGACACTATGCCGTATGGTGAAGCAGAATCTCCACAAGAGGCATATTCCTATTATTCTGCTTACTGCCAAGACGCGCGATGAAGACAACATTGAGGGGCTGGAAACTGGAGCCGACGCTTACCTGACCAAACCTTTCAATATGAAAATTCTGCGCCATACAGTCGAAAATCTGATACATAGCCGTGAATATCTGCGGAATGTCACTCCTGCTGCCTTACAGGGGGCGGAAGACGAGGAAAAGCCCAACCTGCAGGCACCTGATGACCGGTTAGTGGAACGTGCCATTCGGATTATCAAATCTCATTTGAGTGAGCCGGACATCAGTGTAGAGCAGATTGCGGTCGAAGTAGGCTATAACCGTTCGCACCTGGGGCGTAAACTGAAGAAATTGACCGGACTTTCCACGCGCGACTTTATCCGTAACATCCGGTTGCAACAAGCTGCTGACTTGTTGGGTGAAAAGCGGTATGCCATTTCCGAAGTAGCCGATCTGGTCGGTTTCACTTCGCTGAGCGGTTTCTCTACCGCATTCAAGGAACAATTCGGGATGTCTCCGATGGAGTATCGGGAAAAACTGTTGAAAGAGCATGACACTAAGGATAGCCACTCCAATAAATCCGCTATTCAAACTTAATCATATCCGCCAGTTGTACAAAGTAATCGGTCGACCAGATGTCAAGTTCTTTGGGATTCCTGACAAAAGGAAGAACATCGGCCTTTACTTGATTGATGTTTGCAGAAGTCAGTCTATCCTTTAATTGGGATATGAATACATCGCGAGTGATTACTTCATTGTTGAATTGGAGTGCACGTTCGGCAAGATGGCTAAAATCAAGTGGTACGTTATGACGGACATACCATTCGAAATCGTACCAATCACGCCCTTTCACTCTGTTTTTCCATGCCCTGTATACCAATGCGTGCATTTTTCCGGCAAACAAATCCGGAAGAATGAAACAACGCGTCATAAAAGAATGAGGCTGTAAAAGCAGTTTCTGCTCCGTTCTAAACTTTAAAGGTAGTTGAGTATCAACTTCTATTTTTATTTTGATGGATTTTTCCGTCTGAAAGGAGATGTCATATACCTCTGTATTATCTTTCAAGAAAGCGGATTCGACTTTACCAAAACTTTTTTTGTCTTTCTTTTTAATCTCAACTTCCCTGCCAACGATGGCAAACTCATCAATAATCGCAGGAAAGTATTTGGTAAAATCGAACCTGTCATCAGGAGACAAAAGAGAAAAATCCATATCCTCGGAAAAACGTTGGATACCATGAAATATACGAAGACAAGTACCTCCATAAAAAGCTGCTACATCAAAAAAGCCACCATTGTAAAGTCCGGCAAGTATTACTTGCTGGTTTACTTCAAAAACCGCATTCCGCCTTTGTTGTTCCGTAGTCAAATCGTATACGGAAAGCATATTTTCATAAATATCATTCTTCATTTCTTCAACAATTTAAGTAATGTATTTATCGAGCCGGACTTTTTTCCAACCTTGATGTACTCTTCGAATATCTCGGCATCCATCTGCATGAAGTCTTCCCGTTCCATTCTTATATCTTCCTCCAAATAAATTTCAGCGTCTTTCAGATAACGGAGATTAACTTGGGGGGAATTGGCTATCAAATCACACAAGGCCTTTTCCGGTGTAGCCATCACAAAAGAATAATCTTCTTTCTTGATACAGGTAAGACCTACCGGAAATGCAATTCTCGAGATATGCGTATATTCAAATCTGCCTATCGGCGTATCGAAATCCTTGGCATGTTTCAAAGTCATCGACTGCTTGGTATAAACCGCTTCCGGTATTAAACCGTAATAACGCAGAGCCGATGACATGGAAATGTATGAAGGGGCATACAGATGATTGGCAATCAATTCCGTAGAGAGACTCTTTCCCGTTATTTCCGGACTACACACATATAGTCCTTTTTTGAGCCGTATAATCTGTTTGTCGCGCTCAAGCAACCTGAGTCTTTGGTTTCCTCTCTTGATATGAGGAAAGAAAGATTCTAAAGCGGAAGCCGTCACAGGAATATTTCCTAATTGTTGCAATGGATTGTTCATGGTGTAAAAATAGTAATTTTTTGAATACTAAAGCGTATAAGACGCGCTTTTCTGTTCAAAATCTTACCATTGTTGCGCATTCCTGCCGGTAATGAGCATTTGCATAAGGATGAAATGGCGGCTTCGGCTTTATCGGGAGACCATTCACGAGGTGGGCAACTCATACGTCCAGTTACCTGCGGCACCTCTTGCGGGTGAAACGCAAACCTTTTAATGTGACAATCTTGTGCCGCACGGTGGAGAACCTGATACACAGCCGTGAATATCTGCGGAATGTCACTCCCGATGCCTTACAAAAGGAGGAAGATGAGGACAAGCCCAGCTTTCAGGCTCCTGATGACCGGTTGGTGGAGCGTGCTATTCGGATTATCATATAGCTTTATCCGCTGTAAGATTAATAATCTTCAGGCTGCAAGATTAATAATCTTACAAGCGGAAGATTAATAATCTTACACCAGACGAAGCTATCCGCGTTGAAGCGAGAAGATAATAACAATGACCTTTTAAATAATCTGAGTATAATGAAGTACAGTCCTGTAATGTGCGGCGGACAGAACGAAGGCCAACCGGTTCCCGCTTTTCTTCGAAGAGGGCTGGGAACCGGAAGTTTTATTTAATAGTTTCCCCATTAATATCCGGCATTTTGATCCTCAGTTGAAATGGCATCATTCTTCAATATTTCGTTGTTTGGAATAGGGAACAATAACCGGCGGTTGTTGTGATCCCACGAACGGTAATAATGATAGTCATTCAATGCTGCTGGATCAGAATCGGGATAACCTACATTCTTAGGATATACGTGATTGATATAATCTTCAAACACTCCGGAACGTTGCAAATCAAATTTCAGACAGAATTCTGCATTGAATTCCTTGCGGCGTTCCATTGTCAAAGCTACCAACCATACAGGTGAGTTCATTCCTGTTTCATTTTTCACCTGGGTGTAGTAAGTACGTGCATCAGGTACTGTTACAGCTTCTTCTTGGAAAGGAATAGGATATTCAGTTGGGGCAGGTCTGTCTGTGTAATAATTGTTAAACTGTTCTTGATAGTAGGGCAAGTAAATGGCGGTAAGTTCAGCCTTACGTCCGACTTCCCTGTTTCCAAAAGCACGGTCGCGGATTTGTGCGATGTATTCCCATCCTGTCGCATCATCTGCTCCATGGTTACGGAAACGGCATTCGGCATAATCCAACAGTACATTTGCATAACGTTTGTAGTATATCTGTAGCGGAGAAATGTAATGTTGTCCCCAGTCCGCACGGGTCGTACGCCACCATTTCAAAGACCAAATAGCCGGAGCTTTTTCGCCTTCTGCATCTCTTTTATAGGTGGAATGTGTAATGTCTTGCTGCAAGTAGGGATGAGTAGACACATAAGTGCCATCGGATAATTGCCGGATATGTCCGACTTCTCCTTTTTCCTGAATCAAGTCTGTCACAGGCGCTGTAATGCCGGAAGCGTCTCTGCGACGGTCTCCGTCTTCATAGCTCATCCACCATTCCCATGATAGATAGAGCGTGCCCCAGCCTCCTAAATCAGGACAGGCACAATAAAAGTTCAATAGTTTACAGTCATAATTAAATTGTCCGCCCCATGCGCCGCCATTATCATAACGCTGGTAAACGACTTCCCAAAGAGCTTCTTTTGTCCAGACTGCTCCCGGATCCCATAATGTAGTGAATGAGGGATTCAGTTCATACTGCCCACTGTCGATGATTGATTTCAATAATTCTTCTGCTATCAGATAGGAAGAAGTTTCTACTGATTCATCAGGAGTTGCAAATGTATCGTATGTGGCATAATCGGCACTATGTTTATAGGCTTTCCACATATAGGCTTCGGCCAAATAGGCTGTAGCCATTCCTTTCGTGACACGTCCCGCCTCGTTATTGCGCGGTGCCCAAGTCAGGTTGTCGGCAGCATACTGAAGGTCTGCTATAATAAAGTCCCACATGGCTGCTTCGTTCTCTGCGCGGGGCTTATTGGGAGCGGTTGCATAAGTATCCTCCTCGTCAAGCATCGGAACACGTCCCCATGACTGGGTGAGGAACATATAGAACCATGCGCGTATGGCACGTGCTTCCGCCATCATCATTACTTTATCACTTTCCTCGAAATCGGCTTCTTTTAGTCCTTTAATAAAAGTATTACAACGAGAAATGGCATGATATGCATGATTCCAGCCATTACTTATATCATTATCATCAGCGGTCCACGCTTGGATACAGTAGTTGCGGTCCCATGCCGTTGCCTGGGTATCTAATGTAGGGTGATCTCCTAACATTATTTGTGGTTTCAGTCCCCAATCCCCGCAATAATCGCTATTCGGATAAAACATATCGTAGCAACCGATTAATCCGGATTCAGCATTTTCAATAGACGTGAACATCATATCACCATCTATGATATCGTAATAGTCGACGGTGAGAAAATCATCATGATTACACGCACTGGTACCTGCCATAAGAAGAAGGCCGGCGCAAACTTTCATATATTTCATTAATCTTTTCATGGTCTTTATGAATTATAGTTATGTCATCAATCTAAAATTTAACATTCAGTCCCAATGTATATATGCGCGGATAGGGATAACGGCCAACGTCAAGTCCGTTGTAAAGTAAGTTTTCTGTACTTCCTACCTCAGGGTCTCCGTATTTGTTATATCCTGAAATCGTGCAAAGATTCTGAATGGAGAAGTATACGCGGGCTGCATCTATTTTGGCATGTCTCAATATTTTCTCCGGGACGTTATAACCGATTTGCAGGTTGTTGATTTTCAAGAAATCTCCGCTTTTTACCCAAGCAGAAGAAACCCGACGGTTCCAGTTAGGATCCATATACGTAAGACGCGTTTCCGTTCCATGCGGATTGGCTTCTGACCATGCATTGGCAAAACGATCTTTTAGAATGTTATTAATTGCACCATCCGAATTATACATAGTGGATAAGGTCATGGCTGAGTATGAAAGGATATCTGAGCCTAACACCCCGTAAAAATAAATGGAGAAATCAAAGTTCTTATACTGTGCCGACAGATTCAGTCCGTAATTTAATTTAGGAAAACCGTTCCCAAGAATAGTCATATCCGATGCATCAATATGTCCGTCACCGTTCAAGTCTCTGTATTTATAGTCACCTACGTCTGTTCCGGTATATTGATAAGCGTCATAACCATTGGCCTGTGCCTGCGCATTCAATGCGTCGATATCTGAGCGGTTTGTAAAAATACCGTCCACTACATAACCGTAGTAAGAGCCTACAGCATAACCTTCACGGCATATACTGGAGTTTTCCCAGCCCATATCAGTCCCTACGGTCTCTCCTTGTCCTGTCATGTCCGCTCCCATTTTAACAATTTTGTTCTTTAATGTGGAACCTGTGAGAGTCACGCCGAAAGAGAAGTCGCGGTTCACGTTTTTCTTATAGTCAACAGTAAACTCGAAACCATTGTTACGGATTTTCCCATAGTTCGTGTACACTGATGTATAACCAGATGAGGGACGAAGAGAACGTTCGATGAGCAAATCCTTTGCCGTACGTACAAAGTAGTCCATGGTGATGTTCAGTCCTTTGAACAAGCCTAAGTCTATACCTACGTTGAATTGTTCATTGGTTTCCCAATGCAAATCGCTGTCTATGGCATTGGTCGCTGCCATACCATTACCGACAGTATATGTGCCGGATGCGCCGCCTGGAGTATTGAACAGATAGGTAGGAGTTGTACTAAGTTGGAGAATCGCTAAATTGGTAGGACCGCCTGAATTACCTGTCTGTCCCCAGCCTGCACGCAATTTCAGGTTGGTTATCACAGGATTATTTTTCAGGAAAGCTTCTTCCGAAATGCGCCAAGCTACAGCGGCGGAAGGGAATGTATCCCATCGTTTGCCTGTACCAAAGTTGGAAGAACCATCATACCGTACCGTTGCAGTAAAGATATATCTTCCTTTCAGGTTATATGTAGCACGTCCATAGTATGATATGGCACGTGTTTCCAAATCCAATCCGCCATCGGCCCAACGGCTGGTCTGATCATTGGTCAGAAAAATATCACGGATGTTGTCTGTCGGGAAATCGTAAGCCCTGACATAGGTATGAGAGCCAAAGCCTTTTGAAACCGTATTACCGGCCATAAGGGTAAGGTCGTGGTTGTCATTGTTCCAATGATAGGTGAAATAACTTTCAAGAGACATATTCGTGCTCTCTGCCGGATTAAGAATGAATACATCCCGGTCTTCTGTATTGCCTACACCCCGAAGCTCTTTCCATTCTCCATTCACTTGGTTGTAGCGCACGTGTGGTATTCCATATTCGCCATAGTCTCTGGCATAATGGCTATAAGAGCCTATCGTTCTAAAAGAAAGTCCTTTAAACAGTTTAATGTCAAGATAGGCATTGGCACGTACGCGATTTACACGTGTATAGCTTCCTATCTGCTGCTGCAAAGCGTAAACATTGTCTTTATTTATATGTTCCTGGCTACCTGCTGCACCTTGCGGATAAGTTCCAAAAGTACCATCGGGATTTACTATATTCGGACTTACGTATGCTCCTGTCGCATCATCAATATAATCCATGGTGGGAACCAAAGCTGCTGCATAACGTAGATTCGTAGAGGTCAATCCGGATGTGCTGACACTCATACCATCGGTACCGTAGGAACGTTCATGTACATAATTGACATCACCTCCCATTGTAATGAAATCTTTTATCTTGTGCGTAACATTGGCACGGGCCGTGATACGTTCATAATTGGAATTGACTACAACACCGTCTTGATCCAAATAACTGACTGATATCAAAGACTGGGTATTTTCATTTCCTCCGGATGCGGAGATGTTATACTGCTGGGTAAGGGCAATACGTGACATTTCATCCTGCCAATCTATTGACTTCCGTCGCCCGTCATATTCTGCATTGAATATCTTTCCACTCGGTGTTCCACCATCCGCACTACGGGCAATACGCAAGGCTTGTGAAAAGCCATCTGCATCCAGTACATCCAATGAATTTGCAGCTTGTTGTATACCCCAATTCGCGGATATGTCTAATTGAGTACGCCCTTTACTTCCTTGTTTGGTCGTAATCATGATAACACCGTTTGCGCCGGCAGAACCATAAATAGCTGTGGCTGACGCATCTTTCAGCACTTCCATGGATTCGATATCAGAAGGATTCAAATAAGAGACATCTGTACCAACCTGTACTCCGTCCACAACGTAAAGCGGATCTGCAGTACCATTAATGGTAGCTACGCCACGTACACGAACCGTAGGCACTGCACCAGGCTTTCCACTTGTTCCAGTCACGATTACACCTGCGGCAGCTCCTTGTAAGCCTTGCGCCACATTAATGGGATTCTTTTTCATGAAGCTTTCTCTGTCTACAGAAGCTACTGACCCAGAGAGGTCGCTTTTCTTCATGCTACCGTAACCGATTACGATTACGTCATCCAGCATCTCTGTGTCTTCTTTCAAAATAACAGACAACGATGTTTTTCCGTTAAGCGGAATTTCCTGTTTGACATACCCTATATAAGAAATCACCAATGTGGCATCGGCATCAACCATAATTTGGAATGTGCCATCAAGATCGGTAATCGTACCTTCCGAAGTTCCTTTCACTACAACAGATGCACCAATAATTGGTTCATTGTCAATGGAAGAAAGGACCTTCCCATTGACTTGCTGACTTTGTCCCCATGCGATGCCGGTCCAAAGAAAGCTGGCTAACAAAAGTAATAGCTTTGTTTTCATACATGATTAAATTTAAGAATGAATATTATTGTTTTTATTTCTGTTTTACTGCATATAAGCCAATTGTGCTGCCTGTGAATCCTCCGGCCTGAGCTGTGGAGAGATAGCGGGCATCTACTTGCTTACATAACGATTTCCATTGTCCTTCGGTTTCCGCATAATAGAAGTCATAGGCCATACCTGTGGAAACTACTTTTAAGTCAATGGCTTGCGTCTGGTCGACCAGAGGCTGTTCTGCCAAAAGCCTGTTGCCTTCTTCTCCGGTTTGCCATAAGGATATGTAAAGCCCGTTGTCGTGACGGTTGACTCCCATGAAATAGTAATGGGTCTCGTTTTTAAAGAGCAACAGTCCGGCTGCTTCCTGTTCATTGGAAGGATGGAACAACATGCGGGTGGTGCAAGTAAACTTATGATGTTGCATCCGGCGACAGACAAGAGAAGGAGTTTTCTTCTCGGCTGCGGAAGACTCGCCACACGGAAGCATAAGGTAGCCGGGATATTGGGTCAGCGAAAGACCGGTTACAGGTGCCCGCAGGGTCATCCATGTCAGATCAAGCCGGTCTGTATCAAAGTTGTCCACTATTTCAAAATTGCCCGACAAATACGTACTGTCATTCCGTTGCGCATGGTTGCATTTGACCAATTGGGGAATCACTTCATCACCTTGCGTCAGATAAGGGAAGCCGTCTTCACTCCAACGGACAGGCAGCAGGAAGGTTTCACGACCCAAGTTTTCAAACAAATGATTGATGGGGCGGCAAGCCAGAAATACAGCCCACCAGTCGCCCGCCGGTCCTTGGATAAGGTCGGCATGACCAGCACAGGTAATCGGATTGGTGCGTTGATTGCTCAGATGACGTTGGGTTAAGATGGGGTTGCCTTTCCACGGTACGAAGGGACCCATGGGGGAGTCGGCCCGGAAAATCACTTCCGAGTGATAATCACCGGTACCTCCTTCAGCCGACATCAGATAGTATTTTCCCTTGATTTTATAGAGGTGTGGTCCTTCAATCCAAATCGGATTGTCTTCAGGATGTGCCCCTTTATTGACCAATATCTTGCGAGGGCCTATGGTGCGGTCGGTTTCCGGGTCAAATTCCTGTACACGAATGGTACGATGACCGTCATATTCTGGCTTGTTGTTGGGAGCGTCATCGTTGTTGACGATATAAGCACGCCCGTCTTCATCGAAAAAGAACGAAGGGTCGATGCCGCCTACTTCGGGCAACATGATGGGATCGGACCACGAACCGAACGGGTCTTTGGTCTTAACGAAGAAATTCCCCGCTCCTACATTGGTAGTTACCATATAATAAGTCTGGTTGTGCGGATTGTAGCTGATGGCCGGAGCAAAGATACCTCCACTTACATCTTGTCCCTCCATATTGACCAATTGGGACGGACGGTCGAGCACATGCCCCACCTGTTTCCAGTTGATAAGGTCGCGACTGTGGAACAAAGGTACACCGGGATAATAGGTAAAAGTCGATGTTACCAAAAAGTAATCTCCTTGTCCGTTGGTACAGATGGAAGGATCGGAATACCATCCGGCAAGAATCGGATTGTAGAAGTAGTTGCTGTCCGGTAAAGGATTGGTTTGATAGAATTCGTCTTCACCGGTATAGGTGAATTGGTCGAATACAGCCGTAGAGGGAGCTATTGACGGAAGGCTCTGTTTCGGCGAACAAGCTGTCAATAGGCAGCCGACCCCCACACAGAAAGATAAGAGTCCGGCAATTTTACGGTCGTTGCTTTTGTTTCTTCTCATGGTACTTAATTTATTTATCACTATTAATAATTATATTCGCAATAGCTGATTGATCTCGCTAGACAAAAGTAGAAAAAGTCCCCCAGTAGGTCTTATTGAAATGTGCATCATTATTTCTTTTGATGTGACTTCATACCTGTTTCAGGTGACTTTTTCTTTGCCCAATGCGACACGTCACACTTTATTTGACTGATTATTAATAAGTAACGGTTATTCTGAATAATCAAAGTTTTCTACATCCACATAGCCTCCGGTTTCTTTCGTAGCATAGTTGAAGATGGCGAATTTACTTCCCATAAACATGCGGGTATAGTCGAATTGCATCTTTACCGGTTGTCCGATAGAACTCCATGCTACCCCATCGAGGCTGTAAGAGAAAGAAGCCCAATCCTGACCGGGACGGAAATCACCGGCTAAGCGTAAGTAAACGCGTGATTGAGAAAGGGGAATGACAGCATGTTCGACGGTCTGGACGTGCGCAATGCCATGAGCCGGTTCGCTAAAGATAGCTTTTTGTTCACTCATTACCAGCTGTAGGTCCTTGCCGTTTTTTAGAATGGAAAGCACACCGCTATCGCCGTTGAAAGCAGCCAGTCCGGTAACATCTCCGTCTTTCATGTGGGTTACATCCAAGCAGACAGTTCCGGTACAAGTAGGACCGCTCATACGTTGTGTCAGGGTGTTGGGAGCCAGAAACAGGTGTTCTACCACACGTGAGGTATGCAACCGCAGGCAGCCGGGACGTTCGCAAAGACTCCAAGCCTCATCCACCGGGTTGTGGTTCCACTGCCAGTAGAGGGAAAGCTTCGAAGAATCGAAATCATCCGACCCGCAAATGCCATCCAACGGAGCATAAGGCAAGGAGGGATCATCCGGTATTTTCCCTTGAGCATCACCCAACATGGGCCATCCGTCTTCTGTCCAGACACAAGGCATCAGGCAAGGTACGCGTCCTATGCCGCCACGGTCTTGGAAAATCAGCCCGTACCATTCGCCCTTGGAACCTTCCACTATGCAACCTTGTCCCACGCCTCCATAGCCTCCGAACTCGGTTTCGAGAATGATTCGTTTTTCATAAGGACCGGTGATGGAGTCGGCTCGGTAGCATACTTCCCGACGCAGACGTCCCGGTATGCTCCAGTCCATAGAAATCATCAGCAAATAGTACTTGCCATTGTGCTTGATGACGGAACTGCCCTCCAATAAACCTTGTTCGTCAGCATCACGCTCGAAAATCTGACAATCTATGCCACCGGGCAAGGCATCACTCAGGTCTGCATTAAGTTCGGTCAGATGTCCTGTCCCATGAAACAGATACACACGTCCGTCATCATCGAAGAACAAAGAACCGTCGTGAAAATGACGGGGACGGCTTAATAGAGTCCATGGCCCGGCAGGGTCGGTAGCTGTATAGATAAATCCGCGTCCCGGTGCGCCGTTGGCACTGAACCAGACATAAAATTTCCCTTGATGATAGCGGATGGACGAAGCCCACTGCCCTTGTCCGTAGGCAGTGCTATCGCCTAACAGGTCATAACGGGGACCATCCTCGATGCGAGGGAACACATAGCTGATAGTCTCCCACTGCTGCATGTCAGCCGACCGCATGATGGGAGCACCCGGCATGAGGTGCATGGTAGTGGAGACCATATAGAAATAGTCGCCAGCACGACATACTGACATGTCGGGTACATCGGCATTGATAATCGGGTTGCGATAGCGATACTGCGCTGCAATGGGCACTGACAGGATGGCTAACAGGCACAACCCCAGAATACGAAAAACGCTTGTTGAATACATGATGATTTGATTTTACTTGTTTTGTTGATGTTTCTGATTTATGCGCATCGGAATCATTCCACTTGCCACCAGTCGAAATCGAACAATTCACCGTCCCCTCCCCGGAACAAGATAAACAGATCGTGCACACCGGTCAGTTGTTGTTGAATTTCAACGGTTAATTCTCCAGCCCGGCATACCGGTACCACAGCTAATATTTGACCGGCTGCATGGAATTCTATCGTTGCTCCGGTATCCTGCACTTTCATGACGGAAGCCAATAAGCGCTTGGCTCCCTCCTTGCCGAAGTCTACGGAGCGTAACCGCATCCAGTCGCCGTTGTGAATGGAAGTTACATAGTGATGATTACCTCCTGTGCGACGGTCGGTTTTCAGTCCGTAACTGTCAGCCATGGTTTCTGCCTCTACCCGTTCATAAGGATTTAAGTGGCTCACCGGGGTACGGACTCCTTCCCGGGTAAAGGGAATGAAGGGGATTTTGCCATCGGCCGTATAGCTGAACTCCTCAATGGCCGTAGAGCGTCGGAAACCTCCGCCGTTGACTGCCGTTCCGTTGTGGTAGAACATGAAATTACGTCCTTTGAACTCAATACTTCCGGCGTGAATGGTAAAGCTGTTTTCCGCTTCGTCCATGATGCGTCCCTCATATTTCCATGGACCGTTGATACTACGTGAAGTGGAATATGCCAGATGTTCGGGAACTCCTCCGGCTGCATAAACCAGATAGTAAAGCCCATTGCGTTTAGTCACCCAAGGACCTTCTTCGTAACCTGTTTTCAGTTTCTCCTTACCGAGTTGGTAATCCATCTTCATCACGAGCGGACCGAACGCTTCCGGGTCTTCCAGTCCTTTTACCGGCATGATTTCGCTACCCAAGGAAATCATGTCATCGTTCAATTTGGCATACCACAACCCGTTGTTCCCCCAAAAGAGATAGGCTTGTCCGTCATCGTCAATGAATACAGACGGGTCAATAAAACCCCAGGCGCCGGGTACAAGTGGCTTACCCAGCGCATCTTTATAAGGTCCTTCGGGCCGGTCGGCTACCGCCACGCCAAGACCGTGCAAATGCATGGTGGTATCTTCGGCGCATACATACCAATACCATTTTCCGTTTCGCTCCACAGCTTGTGCCGCCCAGGCATTGTCACCCTGTCTGGCCCATTGAAACGTTTCGGTAGAGAGAGGAGTGCCCCGGTAGGTCCAGTTCACCATGTCGGTGGTACTGTAGAGCAGCCAGTCTTTCATTTTGAAATAAAGCGCATCGTCTTCGTCGTGGTCGACAAAAAGATAGACGGTGTCACCATGTACATAAGGTGCCGGATCGGGGGTATACAGGGTTTGAATGATGGGGTTCTGTGCCGCTAATGCCACAGAGAAAAGTGTTGCGGCAAACAGGCTGCATATTTTTTTCATCTTTCTACTTGTTATTAAATGGTGAGTATTCGAATGTTGAAAGTCATGGTGCGGAAAACTTTTACCACTTCAGGGTTACTTCTCCTCCTTCATAAGCAACTTCGCGCATATCCATAGCTGCTTGTCCGGCCTGTACAAGAGCGATGCGGAAACGGCGTTGTTGCAGCATGCCCGGATAATTTCCCTTCCGTTCGCCTATGGTCAACGTACGAGTACGGTCGTCCCAACGGAAAGGAATGGTGGTATATACTCCCTTTTCGTAATTGTAATTGTCAAATTCATCCTCGTAGAGTGTGAACTCGCCATCAGCACCGGGGTAGACACGTATTTCGAGGTCATCCCAAGGCTTTTCCGTAGCATATTGCACGTCGGGTCCCAAAGGCAGGATACTGCCTGCACGTACATACAGGGGAATAGTAGCCAAAGTGGTTTCTTTTTCAATGGTTTGTCCTCCTTTAAAACGGGCATTCGTCCAAAAGTCATACCATTGCGTGCCGGCAGGCAGATATACTTCCGAACGGCGGGGTGCTGTAAAATCGACATGAAGATTGAACGGATCTGTTTCGGAGGCTTGGGCTGAAGAACTTTGGTTCCAACCTTCCATTTCGTCCGTGCTGATGATTTTCTCCGGTGTATACTGTGCTTCCAATACCGGAGCAACCAGTAGCGAAGAACCGAAGAGGAATTGGTCGTTGCAGTTCCATCCCTTGCGGTCTTCCGGAAAGTCCATTACTAACGCGCGCATAAAGCTGGAATGCCGGGAAGTCACTTGCCAGGAAGTGGAGTAAATGTAGGGCAACAGGGAATAGCGCATGCGGATGGCTTGCTCAATGGCATCATAAACGGGCTCACCCGATTGTCCGAAGTAGTAAATCTCCCGTTTCATATCCGTACCGTGCGAACGCATCATGGGATTGAACAGCCCGAATTGCATCCAACGTACATACAGTTCCTGGAAAAGCGGATTGCGGGTTGCACTACCGTCGGCATAAGTCCGATTGTAACCTCCGGAGAAAAATCCACCGATGTCGGTATTGAAATTGGGGTTACCTGTCAGCGTGAAGTTCAGTCCAGCCGGAATCTGGCAACGAAGTGTTTCCCAAGAAGAATTCACATCGCCCGACCATGTATTGGCACCGGTACGTTGCTGGCCGGCAAAAGCCGAACGGGTCAGGATGAATACACGCTTATCCGACGAAACTGCACGTTGATGGTCGTACACACCGTTTACACTCATTAGAGGGTAGGCATTACGCACCCGGCGGAAAGAACCGAGCGCAGTAGGTGTTTCCATATCCTCGGGTTTGAAGTCAAGATGGTCGGGTTCCGTAGAATCCATCCACCAGCCATCCAGACCGAAGTCGTACAAGCGGGTCAGGTGCTTCCAGTAGATGTCGCGTGCCACTGGGCTGTAAGCATCATAGACACGGACTCCCGAAGGATAGTCCATGCGGGGCGGCCATTGCTCGCTGATGCCGCTTTGCGGCCAGGTAGAAAAGTTGAAAAGCAATCCTTTTTCTGCCAAGTCACGATAAGGTTTGGTCTGCGGTCCGAAAGAAGACCAGATGGAGATAATCAGGTGGGCATGTTGCCGGTGCACCTCATCTACCATCTGTTGGGGCTCATTGAATTCAGAATTCATGAATTCCATGGCGTTCCATAAGTAGTTGTTACCCCAATACTGCCAGTCTTGGATAATACCGTCCAAAGGTACACCCAGTTCGCGATGACGACGCACTACTTCCAACAGTTCTTCTTGTGAGCGGTATCGTTCGCGGCTTTGCCAAAAACCGTATGTCCATAGAGGAAGCATCGGTACGCTTCCCGTCAGCCGGCGCATGGCTGCAACGACATCATCTGCCTGTTCGCCTACCATGAAATAGTAGTCTATACAGTCACCCACTTCGGATTCGAAGAAGGTTTCCTCTGGTTTGTCGGCAAAACGGGTCGGCGAATAGTTATCCCAAAAGAGGCCATATCCTTTGACCGACTGGAAGAAAGGAACCGCATCTTCCACATTGCCTTGTACCAGTACACGGTCTTCACCCCGTTGCGACATTTTACCGTTTTGCAGGATGCCCAGCCCATAAATAGGCTCTTCCTTATCGAGACGGAATCCTTGACGTACTATATAGCTGCCTTGGTCTGCTCCTTCTTGCCGGCAGGTAAATTGGGAAGATGTCTCACGCAACAGACGTTTACCCCGTACATTAGTGAAAGCTATGCTACCGTCCCGTTTGTTTATCGTTAAAGTAAGAGCCGAACTTTTCAAGGTCAGCAGATTGTTTCCTTCGTGACGCAACACCTCAGTAGCCTCCGGCTGGAGTGTCACGGAAAGACTCTGTTTCTCCGGACGGTTTGTGATTGATGCCGGATATTTCAATATCCGTACAATGTCGGGGGCATAGAAAATGATTTGACATTCGGTCTGCCCGTCCACCGTAGTCAAGTTTATACGATTTTCTCCGCTATTTGTTTGCGCATACAAGAGAAAAGAAGATGCCAAAAGCATCCATAAGAAAACCGTTATTTGTTTCATCCTATTCATAATTTAAAGATTATTGTTATTGACACGTGATGATTCGTCCCTCCTCGTCATATTCCAATTCACAGACTTTCAGGCTGCGAAGCCATGTCTTTCCTCCGGAGGGGACACAGTCGTGATGGAATAGATACCACTTGCCATGGTAGGATACAATGGCATGATGCGTGGTCCAGCCCACTACAGGAGGCAAGATGACTCCCTGATAGGTGAAGGGACCATAGGGATTGTCGCCAATGGCGTAACACAACAGATGGGTATCACCGGTAGAATACGAAAAATAGTATTTGCCCTTGTACTTATGTACCCATGAAGCCTCGAAGAAACGACGTTCGGTATCGCCAGCCCGTAGCGGCTGGCCTTCTGCATCCAGAATGACTACCGGACGGGGGGCTTCGGCAAACTGTAACATGTCCTCGGAAAGTCGGGCTACACGTGCTGTCAATGCCGGTTCGTTTCCTTCGGGCAGAATGGCACTTTCCAAAGCCTTATTGTCCCGATAGCGTTGGAGCTGCCCTCCCCATAAACCACCGAAATACATATAAAAGCATCCGTCACCGTCATCCAATACGGCAGGGTCGATGCTATAGCTTCCCCGCATGGGATCGGGCTGAGGAATAAAAGGTCCTTCGGGGCGATCGGATACCGCCACGCCGATACGGAAGATGTCATTCCGGTCTTTCAACGGAAAGTACATATAGTATTTGTCTCCTTTGCATACCACGTCGCAATCCCATAGCTGACGTCCTGCCCACGGAATGTCGGCTACCCGCAATACCACACCGTGGTCGACAACTTCGCCATGCATCACATCGTCCGTGGAGAATACATGGTAATCGTTCATGTCGAAATGGTCGCCGTTATCATTCTCCGGAATGCCGCTTTCCCTATCGTGGGAAGGATAAATATAAACACGTCCGTTAAATACATGTACGGCAGGATCTGCCATATAATCCCAAGGGACTAAATATCTTGCTTCTTTTTTCATAATGAAAATGTTGATGATTAATAAATTCATTTTTTAAGTATCCGGACATTAAATATGCCACCTGCCACTGTACCGGTACGGCTACGGAAAGTGACGGTAATGGTTTCTTTGCCGTCTGTCATCGTTGCCGGAAGCGGGTATTCCACGTCTACGTGCTCTTGACGGTTCCACCGGCCGGAAATATTCTCTTCGACCAGCACTTCGCCATCTACCAGAATGTCGAAAGCCCGAGCTGGATCAGTTGTTTCATTTCCCCAGTAGCGTACCAGAAGGGTTAGCTCTTTCAAACCGTCCGTATTCAGTGTGTATTCAAAATAACCTCCGTCGCGGGCATCGCGCCATGCTTCGTTCTCAAAATATCCGGTAGAGGAATTTTCCTGTTTCATCAAGTGGTCAGCTTCGGGTTGTTGCTCGCCGGGAGCTACTGCATCCACTGTGCGTCGGTCGAGCAGAAGTTTGCGTTGCTCGGTTTCTTCCACGGTTTGACGGTAATCGGCATATTCCTCAGGAGTCATGGAAAGCCAGTACATCATATAACGGCAATCGTGCAGACGGAAAAAAGGTTCCAATACCAAAGAAGCATATTTCTCTTCGAACAATCCGGGTACCGTATAGCAGAGAGGTTTGCCGGATACGGGTTGCATCTGTTCCAATTTGGCGATGATTTCGTCCCGCTTGCCTACCAGGACCGGGGTGTTGAACAGGGATACTAACGGACCGTGGGCGATATGTCCCCAACGGTCGTCTCCAGCCACCAAGCCATCCAATCCTTCGGTACCCATTCGTGCACCTAATAATACCGGACCACGCAAGATAGCGATATATTGGGGCACATTGGGCAGTTCTTCTACAGATACAGACATAGGCAGTTCCAACTGAACCTTGTCACCGTCTTTCCAGATGCGTTCTATTTCTATGTATGAGGAAGAAACCGAAGCGGCCGCATAGTCCTGTCCGTTCAATACGGCTTGCATGGCTCCGGTCCGACACCAATGGGGATGGCGAATCAGTAACTTGAACTTCATCGGCTTTTCCGTACGAATGGTCAGACGGACACTTTCTTCATCTGGGAATTTCGTTTCCTGAATAATCCGGACGCCCCGTTCTGCCCAATCCAGTTCCGAAGCGATGAAAAGATTCACGTAGAGTTCGTTTTCCGTATGGGTATAAATAAGCTCACCGTACTTCCCGTGGTTCTCCATACCGGTACCTACGCAACACCACATGGCACTGTTGGGGGCTGAATATACGCGATAGTGTGCAGGACGTGCCGGTGTAAAATAGACATATCCCCCATGTTCGGGATGTTGGGTAGAGAGTATATGATTCAGCACAGCCCGTTCGTAATAATCGGCATAACGGGCTTCAGGGTTCAGACGAAATAACCCTTCGGTCAGTTTGAGCATGTTGTTGGTGTTGCATGACTCAGGACCTTCCCGGTCGTACACATAACTCAGGCAATCTTCAGCCGGGGCGAAATGCTCACGGCGGCTGTTCCCTCCTAATGCCAGCGAACGGGTCTCGACCACGGTCTGCCAAAAGAATTCGGACGCCTTTCTATAAAGAGCCGCATCCTCGGTGTGTCCGGAGCGGGCGCTTAGTTCTGCAATACGTTGGTACCCTACTACTTTGGGAACCTGCGTGTTGGCATGTTTGTTATCCAGATTGTCGATGCCTGCCGCCATGCTGTCTAATAACCAGTGGTGGGAAAAACGTTTGGCTGCATCCAGGTATTTCACATCACCCGTCATTTCGTAGGCGTCTGCATATACTTCATCCATACCGCCGAATTCATTTTCCAGCATTTGTTCCATCTGTTCGTCACTGAGGGGAGCAATGACGGTCAATCCCCAATCACATAAGTCGAGAAACATTTGCCGGGCCTCTTCATTGCCTCCGTAAGCCCAAGCATCGCGTAACCCGGCGTATGTCTTGTGCAAGTTATACCAGGGTACCCAGTATTTCCATATCAAGCCGACATTGCCTTGCTGTATTTCTTTCCAAAGCCGTTCTCCGTCGGGTACTCCTCCGATGTATCCGTTGCCGTGTGCTTCTTGGCAACGCTTCAGTTCGCTTACCATGTAGTCCATCCGTTGGCGGCATTCGGCATCGCCTGTAGCGGCATAATGAATGGCAAGGGCCGACAGGTAATGGCCTCCCACATGGCCGTCCAATCCTTCCCAGTTCGAAAAACCTTCGGCTTTAGAAGGCAGTCCGGCTTCTTTGAGATAGGGAGCCAGCAGACGGTCGGTGTCGTATTGTTTGAGTGTCTTTACATTCAAGTCGCAAGCCTGTTTGAAAGGTCCTTCCAACAGCTTTACCCGGTTTAGTCCGAAAGTGTTTGGATAAAGTTTGTCTTGTGCCTGTATACCTGCCAGTACACCCAGCAGGTAACATACGGTCAGAATGTATTTTTTCATAAGCTAATTAAGATAAATAATTTTCTGTTTTATTGAGTTGAGTCGGTTGTAATCAGTTGTTGGACAAAAGGCTTGGGCTGATAGTTGCGGTCGAACAGCAGAGGGTAGTCACGCCGTCCTTTCACCGGGAAATCGTTTTTCCATGAATCGCCATCGGTCACGCCCCATACACAGACACGCGAAACAATGTCCGAACGACGGCGGAACAAGTCGAAGAATTGTTTCATCCGTTCGTTCCACATACAGGCTACGGAATCGGGTAATCCTTCAGGATAAGGGTCGAGTGTCCGGTTGAAGGTAACGGTATCTGCCAGATTGGCTGTTTGTGCCACCGTAGGCAGGGCACTCATGTCCCATTCGGTTATCATGACCTTTACTCCCTCATCGGCAAATGCCTGCATGCTGGCTTCCATATCTTTCAGGGTGGGATAATCCATTCCCATGTGTCCTTGCATACCCACGGCATCTATGCGCAAACCCCGTTCTTTCAACGTGCGGACCAACCGGCTTACTGCTTTTCGTTTACCTTCGGTGTGCATGTTGTAGTCATTGTAGTAGAGTTCGGCATCGGGATCGGCTTCGTGAGCATACTGAAAGGCAAGCGGGATGAATTCTTCTCCCAAAATCTCGTAGAATTTGCTGGGGCGGTATGTGCCATCTTCCATCAAGGCTTCGTTCACTACATCCCAACCGAAAACTTGTCCCCGGTAACGTGACACAACGGTCTGTATATGCGATTTCATCCGTTGTTTTAGCACTTCGGGCGATACATTCTTTCCTTCGCTATCCACGCAAAACCAAGCTGGAAGTTGCGAGTGCCATATCAGGCAATGCCCGATGATTGTCATGCCATTCTCTTGCCCCCAGCGGACAAACTCATCGGCCTGTTCAAAGCGGAATTTTCCTTCTTCCGGTTGAAGTTCTTCACATTTCATGCAGTTCTCCGCTACAATGGAATTAAAATGCTGTTTTACAAGAGCGGTTGCACGTGCATCCATGCCCGATGATTGGCGGACATTGAGCGCCACACCCATCAGAAACTCATCGGCCACCGCATGTTTCAATGAGTCCGTGCTTTCCTTTTCCGGTTTGCAAGCGAGACAAAGGATCATGGATAGAAAAAGTAAAATACATTTGCTGTTCATAGATACGATTTTTTTAATTGAAACTCGGTAAATTTGCAGGAAGCGGCATTAGGATTTTCTTCTTGCATCCAGTTCTGCCTGCATCCGTTCGTTATACTGCTTGGTTATCGGGTAGAAGGTTAACGCTATTACGCCTACCAGGAAAAGACAGGCAGGGATGAGGCTGGCTGAAAGCACAATACCATGTACCGCCTGACTGCTCTGTACCGCCGAGACTCCCGAGACATAGCCGAAGCCTGACAAGAGGAATCCCAATACGGCTCCTCCCATACCTAATCCGGCTTTCAGGGCGAAAACCACTCCGGCAAAAACAAAGCCTGTGGCGCGTCGGTAGTATATGTATTCGAAATGATCTGCCACATCGGCCATCATGGCCCAAAGCAAGGGAACGGTAGGAGCATAAGCCAGACTTTTCAGAATGTTCAGTACAAACATAGACTCGACATCGCATGTTCCGGGGAAATAAAACAGGGCTGTAAATAGGGCTGTTAAGGACAGGCAGACCACAAACACTCTTTTCTTGCCGAACTGGTTGGCCAAGTATCCGGCCAGTACAGCCACTCCGATGAATTGCACGATGGCTCCCACCATGTTAAATACACCGAATCCCACTTCATAAGCTTTGTCGGGGCTGTTTACGATTAATCCGAAGGCATTCAACAAGGTATATCCGATACCTCCTGACGGTTCATGGATTACCAATCCCAATTTCTCCAGAAAGGCATACAGGGCTTGATTGTCCACATAATTCTCAAAATAGTAATTCATGGCACTCCCCCACATGGCCAATGTGGTGAAAAGGAACAAGGTCAGAATGAACATGGAACGCCAGGGAATGCTGCCCAATACGTGACGGATATCGTTCTTCACGTCTATCTTCTGTCCGGCGGGCGGTGAAATCCGCTCACGGGAGGTAAAGAAGGTAATGAGCAGAAACAGAAAGCCTATGCAGGCAAACAGCGTAATCGTATAAAGCCATCCGTGCGCTTTGTCACTTCCTTCTGAAAATTTACTAACCAACGGCAATGTCAGCCCCTGCACCACGAACTGCGCCAAAGTAGCTGCTATGAAGCGGACGGACGTAATGCTGACCCGCTCTTTGGCATCGCCTGTCATAACTCCGCCTAACGAGGAGTAAGGGGTGTTGTTGAAAGAATACATCACCATTAATAAAGTATAGGAAATCGTGGCGTAAAGGGCTACCAGAGCTTTGTCTTCGATGCCAGGATTGTAGAATGCCAATACATAAAATACCATAAACGGCAGGGCTGTCCACAATACCCATGGGCGGTATTTGCCGAAACGGGTTTGTGTCCGGTCGGACAACACTCCTACCGTGGGGTCGACAAAAGCGTCGACAATTCGTGCTACCAGCATGACCGTACCGGCTACGGCCCCTTCCAAACCGAAAATATCGGTATAGAACTTCGTCTGGTAAATCATCATCATCTGAAAGACGAGATTGGCGGAGCAATCTCCCAGACTATAGCCAATCTTTTCGGCCATTGTTACTTTTTGATGTTGCATATTCATGGATTTCAAATTTAAGTTTCTACAAAATAATTCCGGCCTAAGGCATAAACCGAAACCCGGAATTATGAATCAAATACCTATTGAAAACTGTTCATTCAATGGAAACACTATTTGCTTTTATCGTGCAAAAATGTCTCTGAAATTGCAATTTTTTCCTTTTCCTATTCTTATAGGCAAAATTATGGAATGGTTTCGAAAAACGGTTAACAGCAAGCGACATCTATTTCTGTTCAAGCGACATCTACCCTGCGAAATGCGACTTTTTCTTTGTTCAAAGCGACATGATAAGCTTCAGATGCCTGCATCGGCACACGCAACTATCTGCTTCGGCACACGCATATATATCCGAAGGGAAACTCACATAAGTGAAGATCCGCTTGAGGCGGCACATCCTCATAGGGGCATCGGATACCAAAGCGTTACAATTGTTACAAATGACAATTAGTAAAAGCCGAAAAGGAGAATAGCGCTATTAATAAATTATATTATATATAACTTTCTCTTTGGAACCTCCTTGTTAAAATCCGATTTTTGTATTTGTCATTTGTAACAATTGTAACGCTTTGTGTCTTTTAACATACACAAAGACAACGTGCATGTCCTTAGTCCCTAAGACTTGATTTAGCGCAAGATTTTCAAGGGGAAGCCCGATTATTCTCCTTCTAAAAGAACACGGTAATCCGCTTTCCGCTAATTTTGCGCCCGATTTTAGTTGGAGTAATATGGCACAATCAAAAGAGATGACTTCGGGGGCTTCCTTACCGTTGATATTCAATTTCACCTTGCCCCTTTTATTAGGAAACTTATTACAGCAGACCTATTCATTGGTCGATGCGGCTATTGTCGGCAAGTTTTTGGGCATTAACGCCTTGGCGGCAGTAGGGGCGAGCACTTCCGTCGTGTTTCTGATATTGGGATTCTGTAACGGATGTTGCGGAGGCTTTGCTATTCCCGTAGCACAGAAGTTCGGTGCGCGCGATTATGTCACGATGCGCCGTTATGTTTCGGTCAGCCTGAAGATAGCAGGAGTCATGTCGGTCGTGATAACCGTCATTACAAGCTTGCTTTGTGCCTTCATCCTGCAAAGCATGCAGACGCCTGAAAACATTTTCGAAGGAGCGTACCAGTATTTGCTCATCACGTTCATAGGCATACCCTGTACGTTTTTCTACAATCTTCTGTCAAGCATTATCCGGGCATTAGGGGATAGCAAGACCCCGTTCTGGTTCTTGCTTCTTTCTACAGTGCTCAATATATTCCTCGACTTGTTCTGCATTTTGGTATTGGGATGGGGAGTAGCCGGGGCGTCCATCGCCACGGTTGTTTCGCAAGGCATCTCTGCCGTATTGTGCTACATATATATGAACCGCAAGTTTGAGATACTCCGCACTACGGCATCCGACCGGCGTTACCGTCCGGAACTGGCGAAGCAGCTCTTGTCCATAGGCGTGCCGATGGGGCTTCAGTTCTCCATTACCGCCATTGGCAGCATCATGCTTCAAAGTGCCAACAACGCATTGGGTACGGCATGTGTAGCCGCATTTACGGCTGCTATGCGCATCAAGATGGTTTTCCTGTGCGCCCTCGACAGCTTGGGCATGGCGATGGCTACGTATAGCGGACAGAATTACGGTGCCGGGAAACCCGACCGCATCTGGCAAGGCATCAAGTCGGCGGTAGTCATGATGATGGTTTATATCGTAGCGGTGAATGTCATCATTTGGGGATGGGCAGACAAGATTGCTCTTTTATTTATCGATCCCAGCGAGACGGAAATTATTAAAGATACCGCTCTTTTTGTTCACATCAATGTCTCTTTCTTTCCCTTGCTTGGATTGCTGAGTGTGCTTCGCTATAGCATCCAAGGGGCTGGCTATACCAAATTGGCAATGTTCTCTGGAGTGTCCGAAATGGTTGCCCGTGTCTTGGTGAGCCTCATCATAGTCCCGATGTTCGGTTTCTTAGGCGTGTGTTTCGGCGACCCGATGGCATGGCTTTTCGCCTGCCTTTTCCTGGTTCCCGCTTTCTCATACGTTTACCGGCGGCTGCATCTCATCGTGGCGAAAGAGAGAAATTAATTTTCTCACCACAGATGACACAGATTAAATCTATCAATGTGATATGAATGGTTCATCGTGATAGTTGATTTAATCTGTGTAATCTGTGGTGAACTTCAAATTTGGTCACTTTTACTTTTTTCGTTATCTTTGCATCCCAAACGCTGTAATTAAGAAAACTATATGAAGAATATCCGAAATTTCTGCATCATCGCCCATATCGACCATGGGAAATCTACGCTTGCCGACCGCCTGCTGGAATATACCCAAACGATTAAAATTACGGAAGGGCAGATGCTTGATGACATGGATTTGGAACGGGAACGGGGCATTACCATTAAGAGCCATGCCATTCAAATGGAATATATGTACAACGGAGAAAAATATATTCTCAACCTGATTGACACTCCGGGGCATGTAGACTTTTCGTATGAAGTGTCTCGCTCTATCGCTGCATGTGAGGGAGCTTTATTGGTCGTAGATGCCTCACAGGGCGTACAGGCTCAGACTATCTCGAATCTTTATATGGCATTGGAGCACGACTTGGAAATCATTCCGGTAATGAATAAATGCGACATGGACAGTGCCATGCCTGACGAAGTGGAAGATGAAATTATCGACCTGCTGGGATGCAAGCGCGAAGAGATTATCCGTGCGTCAGGGAAAACCGGCATGGGGGTAGAAGAGATTCTGAAGGCTGTAGTAGAGCGTATCCCTTGCCCGACAGGAGATGAAAATGCACCGCTTCAGGCTTTGATATTCGATTCGGTATTTAATTCGTTCCGTGGCATTATTGCCTATTTCAAAGTAGAAAACGGCGTTATCCGCACAGGAGACAAGGTGAAGTTCTTCAATACCGGAAAAGAATACGACGCGGATGAAGTGGGCGTATTGAAAATGGACCTGGTGCCCCGCAAAGAATTGCGGACCGGCGATGTAGGTTATATCATTTCGGGCATCAAGACATCGCGTGAAGTAAAAGTCGGCGATACGATTACGCATATCGAACGTCCTTGCGAAAAAGCCATCGAAGGGTTTGAGGAAGTCAAGCCGATGGTCTTTGCCGGCGTTTATCCCATTGAGGCGGAAGATTATGAGAATCTGCGTTCTTCGTTGGAAAAGCTTCAGTTGAATGACGCTTCGCTGACTTTCCAGCCCGAATCATCCTTGGCGTTGGGCTTTGGTTTCCGGTGTGGCTTTTTAGGCTTGCTCCACATGGAAATCGTGCAGGAGCGTCTGGACCGTGAGTTCAACATGAATGTCATCACCACCGTGCCGAACGTTTCTTATATGGTGTACGACAAGCAGGGAGGCGTGCAGGAAGTGCACAATCCCGGCGGCATGCCCGACCCGACATTGATAGACCATATTGAAGAGCCTTACATTGATGCATCAATCATTACTACGACTGATTATATCGGTCCGATTATGACGCTTTGCCTTGGGAAGCGGGGAGAACTGGTACGTCAGGACTATATATCAGGCAATCGGGTGGAATTGCATTATAAAATGCCTTTGGGCGAAATCGTTATCGACTTCTACGACAAGTTGAAGAGCCTTTCAAAAGGATACGCTTCCTTCGATTATCATACCGCCGGTTTCCGCCCATCGAAATTGGTGAAGCTGGATATCCTGTTAAACGGAGAGCCGGTGGATGCGCTTTCTACCCTTACTCATGTAGACAATGCATACGATTTGGGACGCCGTATGTGCGAAAAGCTGAAAGAACTGATTCCCCGCCAGCAGTTTGAGATTGCGATTCAGGCTGCTATCGGAGCCAAGATTATTGCCCGCGAAACCATTAAAGCCGTGCGTAAGGATGTAACGGCAAAATGTTATGGAGGTGATGTGAGCCGTAAGCGTAAATTGCTTGAAAAGCAGAAGCGGGGCAAGAAGCGCATGAAGCAAATCGGTACGGTAGAGGTTCCGCAAAAAGCGTTCCTGGCAGTATTGAAGTTGGATTAAAAAAACACGAACGCTCGTATCGGCTGATGCGGGCATTCATATCAGACAACGCATACGCTTGTATGAAGCCATACGGGCGCATGCGTTTTTTTAGAAGCTGTTTTGAATTTCTCCAAAAAGTTTTTCTTGGCTTGATGCATCCGTTTTCGTGTGTGCTTTGGGCGATTTTTTGGTCCTTTTCGCTCCTGTTCTTCGTCAGATAGCCCGCTATCTTCCTCATCACAGAAGCGAAAATGCCTCAAAAACTCATCCCAAATCAGCGCACGATAAATTCAAAACAGCTTCTTATTGGCCTATACTTCTCGCGGCATTAATTTGTACATTTTGCGGATGCCATCATGTAAAGACGATTATAACTCCTTGGGGGTGTCATACATCTTTTACGAAATCACAGCCCAGTTCACGTTTTTCTTCCTCAACTCCTTTAATTGTTGCCAGACGACAGCATTCTCGGGACGTGTACCTTGCGGGTCTGCCTCAAGCAGATGTTCCGCGATTTCACGGACGTACTGAAGAAGCTGTCCGTCACGGGCAATGTCGGCAATCTTCAAATCGAATGCCACACCGCTCTGTTGCGTCCCTTCCAAATCTCCGGGACCGCGGAGCTTCAGGTCGGCTTCGGCTATCTCGAAACCGTCGTTTGTATCTACCATAATTTGAATGCGCTTGCGGGTATCTTCTGTCAGCTTATATCCGGTCACAAGGATGCAATACGACTGGTCGGCGCCACGCCCTACTCTTCCTCTTAATTGATGAAGCTGCGACAAGCCAAAGCGTTCGGCATTCTCAATGACCATGACCGAAGCATTGGGCACATTTACCCCGACTTCGATGACCGTAGTCGCCACAAGTATCTGCGTTTCATTCTCGACAAAGCGCTGCATCTCCGCATCTTTCTCCGCAGCCTTCATCTTGCCGTGCACCTTGCTCACCTTGTATTCGGGAAAAGCTTCGCACACGTGCAGATATCCGTCTTCCAGGTTCTTGATGTCCATCTTCTCGCTTTCCTGAATCAGGGGATAGACAATGTATGCCTGCCTGCCCTCCTGGAGTTGCTTACGGATAAAAGCGTATAACAGAGCACGCCGGTTGTCAAACTGATGAATCGTCTGTATCGGCTTGCGTCCCGGAGGCAGTTCATCGATAACCGAGACGTCCAAATCACCATACAAAGTCATGGCAAGCGTACGGGGGATAGGCGTGGCAGTCATTACCAACACATGAGGCGGACACGTGTTTTTCTTCCAAAGCTTGGCACGCTGGGCGACACCAAACCGATGCTGTTCGTCAATCACCACCAATCCGAGCGAAGAGAAATTTACGGTATCTTCGATAACGGCATGCGTGCCGATAAGTATCTGCACCTCGCCCGTTATCAAATCGCGCAAGATTGTTTCCCGCTTCTTGCCTTTCACATTTCCCGTCAGCAGTTCTACACGGACAGGCATCCCGGCAAGGAAACGGGTAATGGTCTCATAATGCTGGTTGGCAAGGATTTCGGTCGGTGCCATCATACACGCCTGATAGCCGTTGTCTAAAGCGATGAGCATGGTCATCAGTGCCACAAGCGTCTTTCCGCTTCCTACATCGCCTTGAAGCAGACGGTTCATCTGCCTGCCGCTTTTCATGTCGCGGCGCATTTCCTTGATGACCCGCTTCTGCGCTCCGGTAAGCTGGAAGGGAAGGTTCTGCTCATAAAATGTATGGAAGATTTCACCCACTGTACCGAACACAAGTCCGCGGAACTTGTTCCGGCGTTCCAGCGTGTAACGCAAGATATTCAACTGCACGTAAAAAAGTTCCTCAAACTTTAGGCGGTATTGCGCACGCCGCAGCAAATCGGGGTTTTGAGGAAAATGAATGTTATGCAATGCATCGGAAAGCGGCATCAGGCGGTGCTGTTCTATCAGTTGCGGGCTAAGCGTCTCTTCGATTACCTCCCGCTGGAGGGCGGCAAAAAGATTCTTCATCAACTTCTCAACCGCATGCGAGTTCAGGTTGCTCCGCTTCATTTTCTCCGTTGTATTGTAATAAGGCTGAAGCCCCATATTCGAAAGGACCAGTTCATCGGCAGGGTCAATATCGGGATGAGCGATGTTTATGCGTCCGTTGAATACCGTCGGCTTACCGAAAACAATGTAAGGTTCGTGCGCTTTGTATTTGCCCTCAACAAATTTCAAGCCTTGAAACCAAACCAAGTCAACGACTCCTGTACCGTCCGAGAAATGCCCGACCAGACGGCGTTGCCTTCCTTCGCCAAAGGTTTCGAAGCTCAATATTTGTCCGCGCAACTGGATGTAAGGCATATTCCCGTCTATCTCTTGAATGTAATAAAGCCGGCTGCGGTCTACGTATTTATAAGGAAAATAATACAACAAGTCCTTGAAGGAACGGATGTTCAGTTCCTTCTCCAAAACGGCAGCCCGCTGGGGGCCTACTCCTTGTAAATACTTTATATCACGTAATGATAAATCGGACATAGTTTTATTAATTGAACACAGAGACACGGAGACACAGAGTTTTTTATTTATCTTCATTCGTGAAGATTACAATTTATCTCCTTCTCTGTAATTAAAATCTCTGTGTCTCTGTGTCTTTGTGCCTCTGTGTTCCAATTTAATTCAACACAACATTTCCGCCAATTTCAAATCAAACGGAGTGGTCAACTTGATGTTCTCGCGGTTGCCTCTCACTAATTCCACCCGATGACCGAGTGCCTCTACCACCGAAGCGTCATCGGTGAAGGCAGGTACATAAGGCTGGGCGTATGCTTGTTTCAATAGCGAAGCACGGAATACCTGTGGAGTTTGCACCAACTTATACCGGTCGCGCGGAACCGTTTCGCTCCCTCCGTCTTCCGATATCCGGCGAATGGTTTCCACGATATCCACGACCGGAATTGCCGCCCCTTTCTCTTCCGCACTCCGGTAGCATTCCGCAATCACATCCGGCGAGACAAAAGGGCGCACTCCATCGTGTACCCCGACCAATGCATCTTCTTCCACCAATGCCAACCCATTCTTAACCGAATGGAAACGGGTTTCTCCCCCATCGGCTATCCGGTGCGGAAGCGTAAAGCCATACTTCTGGCATAACTGCTTCCAATACGCTTGCTGGTCTGCCGGCAACACGACAATCAAGCGGATAGCCGCATCGTATGCATGGAAAGCTTCCAATGTACGCATCAATACGGGTTTCCCTTTAACCGGAAGGAACTGCTTGGGGATATCGCCTCCCATACGCAAGCCTTTGCCTCCGGCGACTATCACTACATATTTTTTCACTCGGCGAAAAGCATTCCGTTCTTCACTTCAGCTACCTTACCGGCTCCGGCAAACTTTTCAAGGATAGCAAAACCAAATGCAGAAGCGGCAGCCGGTCCCTTACCTAAGATAAAGTTATCGGCAACTTCCACCATATTGCCGGTATATTCCGCACCTTCCAGGTATTTATCGAAGCCCGGATAGCAAGTAGCCTTCCTGCCTTTCAGCAAGCCGCGTCTTCCGTATACCAGCGGAGCCGCACAGATAGCGGCAAGCGGCTTCTGCGCATCGGCAAAGCTACGCACCAGCACATCCAGCCCGGCATGTGCATCCAGATTGGTCGCACCGGGAAGCCCTCCCGGCAAGACTATCATTTCGATGTCTTCTTCCTTCAAGTCTTCTATCAGGCAATCTGCCGTGACAGGAACACCGTGCGCACCGGTTACAGCCAGTTCACCCGTTACAGATACAGTCTTTACACTCAAACCGCCCCGACGCAGAATATCAAGCGGGAACAGGGCTTCCACTTCTTCAAAGCCCGTAGCTAAAAAGATACAAATCGATTTCATAGAGTTATTTTAATTTAAAGTAATACGTTATTGTCCCAGACTGGTTATTCACACCGTCCACTTGGTTGAACCTTGCCCGGCGTGCCGCCTCCTCCGCCGCACGTCTCAATGCCGGGTTCACCGTATTGGTGCGCTTGTTTATCTGAGTGCTGATTACCCTGCCCGACGGGTCTACCACAATGGTAACAACCACACGCCCTTCATCTTGCACATTATATACCGGCAAAGGCAGGCCTCCGGGACCCAACGAACGTCCGTTCAGGTCGAATACGCCCGATGCCCCTGTGCCCGATGTCTTTCCTTCGCTTCCGTTTCCTGTAGGGCTGCCTTGATTCCCTTCACCTTCGCTCTTACCGGTGCTTCCCATTTTAGCCCCCTTTCCGAAAGCTCCGGCTATCTTGTCCGATGCTGCCTGTGCCGCGGCACGTTCCGCTTCGGCACGTTTCTCGGCTTCGGTCTTTTCCCTGGGCTTCGGATGTTCCGCCGTTTTCTCTTCCTTCACCGCCTCTTCCCGTTTCTGCTCTTTCCGGGGTTCTTCCTTCTTCACCTGCAAAGACGGTTCATCGGCTTGGGTAATCAACGGCTGTTCCTCCCCGCCGTCAGGCGCAGGCACGTCCGGTTCCGATGCTTCAGGCTGAGGAAGCAAATCCACTTCGGTCAACGTATAAGGGTCGGCATCGCCTTGTCCCGTAGCGTTGTCTCCCAACATCACAGGCACACCGCCTTCTTCTTGCTTCGCCGGAAGGACAAGCACATACAGGAACAAGAACACGAGCACTGCCACATGCAACACCACGGTTCCTATTATTCCAATTATCTTGCTTCGTTTCACAATTCTGTTTTTTAAGCTGACAAGTTAACGAGTTAACAGGGTTTCAAATACCTTAGTAAAACTATTCAAACCTTGTTGCCTTGTCAACTTGTTACCTTGTTTACTCTAATTCATTCTTTATCCGGCCTCCGCGTAGCGAGCACCATCTTGTAATGGTTTTCATTCGCGATGTTCAATACCCGCACAATTTCCCGGTAAGGGATGGACTCATCGGCATATAGCGCCACATACATTTCCGGTTCCCTTGCGGCACATTCCTGCAAAAACGAAGGCACCTCATCCAGCGATAAAGGCATCTCGTCATCATTTCCGAACGCACCGTAATAATTCAGATCCTTGTCGATAATCACCCGCACCATCGGCTTTGCCGAAGTCTGTTCCGAGCCTTGGGGAAGCAACACCTTGATGGCATTGGGCGAGACCATCGTAGAAGTAATCATAAAAAATATCAGCAACAGGAAGATGAGGTCGGTCATCGACGACATGCTGAAGCTGGGCGATATTTTCTGTCTTCTTTTCAACGCCATACGCTTATCGTTTTTCGTCGGGTTCGTTTATCAAGTCCATAAATGCCATCGTACGGGCTTCCATCTGGCTCACCACCTTATCCACCCGATAAACCAAGTGGTTGTAAGCAAACATCGCCGCAATGCCGACCACCAAACCGCCTACCGTAGTAATCATCGCCTCGTAGATACCGCCCGAAAGCAAGGTAATGTCAATGTTATTGCCGGCATTTGCCATGTTCCAGAAGGCACGCACCATACCGGTCACCGTCCCCAGAAAGCCCAGCATCGGCGCACCGCTCGATACCGTAGCGATAATCGCCAGACCGTTCTCCAGCTTAGCCACCTCGATGTTTCCGGTATTCTCGATAGCCGCCTGTACATCCGATACCGGACGCCCCATGCGGGTAATGCCTTTCTCAATCATCCGTGCCGAAGGCGTATTCACCATCCGGCAATAGTTGATAGCCGATTTGATTTCACCCGTCTTGATATAATCCCGGATACGGTCCATAAACAACGGGTCCTCTTTTCCTGCCTTACGGATAGCGAAGGCACGTTCGAAAAATACATAAAAGGCAATGACCGACATAATTGCCAGTACAATCATAATCCATCCGCCCTTGCACGCCATGTCCCACAAATTCATTTCCGGTTCTCCCGAAGCTACAGGAGTCAATACCGGATTGGCTCCTGCCAACGTATCGGCAACGGTCTGCGCTGCCGCCAGCAATGTCATACTCATCATACTCTTTCCAGTTTGTTTTTTCTTGGTTGTATTTAATTTTATTATCTTTGCGTCCAACAAAATGCAAAGTTAGCAGAATTTGCGAACAACCTGCTCTCTTTACCGAATAAAGATTGATAAAAAGCTACAAGATATGCAACGAATCCTCAGATTTGCCCTTTTCGGGAATACATACCAAGAACATAAATCGGCGCACGTCACCCATCTGCTTGACATCTTGCGCCGCAAAAAAGCCGAGATATGCATCAGCAACGATTTCTACGACTTCCTGAAGCAACACACGGAAGCCAACCTGAAAGGCTTGAAGGTTTTTCAGGGAAACACGTTCGATGCCGACATGGTGCTTAGCATCGGAGGCGACGGAACGTTCTTGCGTGCGGCAAGCCGTGTAGGAAAAAAAGAGATTCCCATCTTGGGCATCAATACCGGACGGCTGGGATTCCTTGCCGATGTCTCCCCCAACCAGATGGAAGAAGCCTTCGATGAAATCTACGAAGGGAAATACCTCGCCGAACCCCGCCGGGTGCTGCACCTCTCCACCGAGAATCATGTACTGAAAGGCTATCCGTTTGCCCTGAATGAGATAGCGGTCTTAAAGCAGGACAGCTCATCGATGATTACCATCCGCGCCTACATTAACAATGAGTTGCTCTGCACCTATCAGGCAGACGGGTTGATAGTAGCCACTCCCACCGGCTCTACAGGTTACTCGTTAAGCGTAGGAGGGCCTATCCTTGTGCCCCAAAGCGGCACCATCAGCCTCACCGCCGTAGCTCCGCACAGCCTCAACATCCGCCCCATCGTGATACGCGACGAATGGGAAATCACGCTCGACATCGAAAGCCGGAACCATAACTTCCTGATTTCGGTAGACGGACGAAGCGAGACCTGCCGCGAAGGAACCCGCCTGCGCATCACTCGTGCCGACTATTTCGTGCGCATCGTCAAACGGTGCAACCATACGTTCTTCAATACCCTGCGCGAAAAAATGATGTGGGGAGTGGACAACCGGACAATTGACAATTAATAATTAATAATTAACAATTAACAATTAATAATTAATAATTAAGAACCTTGTCACGCCGGATTTGCAATCCGGCGCAATCATATAAGTCATTTATGAGCAGCGACTTATCTGGGAGCATTCATTCAAACAAATAATCATAATACGCCTCCTTGCCGGTGAAGGCGCTCAGCAGTTCCGCATTGCCAAGAGGTGTTTGGTGCACCCCGTTATACAGCCTGATTTCATTGCGTATCAGATTGAAATCGTCATAAAACACGGAAAGGTTCAATGCCTTCATTAGGCGCAACATCGCGTATTGAACCGTATCGGCTTTCTCTTTCATCGTCTTTCTCAACGCAAGTGCATAAAGCGTATCAGCTTTCAGGAAGTCGTGCCTTGCTGTATCCCGATACCCGGCACGGTCTTCCAATGCCGCTTTCAAATGCCACATATCCGCCGCTATCGAATCGGGTACATTTGTTTCCATCTTCCGCAAGAGCGGCAATAATTCTTCCATCTTCCGGCTCCGAAGCAGGTAGATGTATTTGCTCAGGTAAGCTTTCTTTAGCGAAGGGCACATCAGCAGCGCGTCATCCAGCTTTTGCCGGACAAGCGAGTCATGCCGGCATACACGCGGATTCTCCCGGTCGACCGGCATATACCAGAAAGCCGAATCGGCACGCATCAGGCTGTCTGCCTCCTTCAGCAAACGCTCTGCCATCTCCTGATTAGGCACAACGGAAGGCTTCCTCTGTCCGCACGAAAAGAGGGAAAGCAAAACAAACAAAAGCAGTATGTCGCGAACGGTATGCATAAGTTTCATTCATTCTCAGAACAAAAGTAAACAAAAAGAATTATCTTTGCAACAAAATGCCAAAAAGAAATGATTCGGAAAGTTGAACTTCAAGACGCCCACGCTTTAGCGGACATTTACAATCATTATATCGCGCACAGCACTGCCACTTTCGACATCCGTCCTATCGGTGAAGAAGAGATGCGTAAACGGATTGCCACCCTATCCGCCTGCCATCCGTATTTCGTATGCGAAGAAGAAGGGAAAATCGCCGGTTATTGCTATGCACACCCTTGGAAAGAGAAAGACGCTTACAGCCGGACATTGGAAACAACGGTCTATCTGGCACCGGGACAAGAGCGGAAAGGCATCGGAACACAACTGATGCGCCAACTGATTGACGAATGCCGACGCTCCGAAGTCCATTCGCTCATCGCCTGCATCACCGAAGACAACCAAGCCAGCTGCCTTTTTCACGAACGGTTAGGCTTTACCCAAGTGTCCCATTTCAAGGAAGCGGGCTTCAAGTTCGGCAAGTGGGTGGGGATTATCGATTATCAACTCATCCTATAGTTGGCAACTTCAACTAAATTTACTAACTTTGCGAAAATACCTTCCGCTATGAAACATGACACCTTATTACATAGATACTTAAAAACGCAGATTCACGTTTACTTCCTATTCGGCATCTTCCTATTATTGCCGGCATCCCTTTCCGCCTCTTCCGGCAAAGAACGCCAAATTTCGTTATTGGAGAAAGCCGAACAAGAGCTGTATACCAATCCGCAACTTGCCGTCTACTACACTTTAGGCGCGCAGGATTCTATCCATTCCGCATTAGGACAGGCTCAAGCACTCTACGTCTATGCCCAAGCCGAGAAACTTTTAGGGAATTTCGACAATTGCATTCAGGCATTATACGAAGCGGAGTCTAAGCTTCCTTCCAAAGAAATCAAACTAAGAGGAAACATCTACAACCTAATGAGCCTGGGATACTGCAACCTGGGCGACTATAGCAAAGCCATCGACCTGAGCAACGATGCCATCGCATTGTTCCAGACCGAGCAAGACTCGCTCAACCTTGCCTTATGCTACAACAACCGGGGCATCATCCACACCTACATCAATGAATACCAGCAAGCCGACCGGTTCCTGAAAAAAGCCCTGGAACTCAACCGTTCTTCGCACGACCTGAAACGCATTGCCGCCAATCTGAACAACCTGTGCCTCTACAAAGGGAATATCAAAGAACAACTGAAATGGATAAACGAAGCCATTGTCATCAACAAAAACCTGAATGCCAAATGGTCGCTAAGCGAGAACTATAACAACCTGGGAAAACTCTACATATATGCAGGCAAATACTCCCAAGCGATAGATGCCTTAAAGACCGCCTACCGGATTGCATCCGAAGTAGGCGCCAAAGGGCTGATGTGTGACAATTACGAATATGCCGCACAAGCCTACAACGCCATCGGGAACTATCAAATGGCTTACCAAAAACAAGCCGCCCTCACCGAACTGAGCAAAGAGATACAGAACACCAACAAGCTGCGCTCGGTAGAGCAACGCATCGCACAGGAAAAAATGTTCGCCCTCCAGCAAAAGGAAAGGCAGAAACAACAGGAATACGAAATAGCCACGCTCCAGCGAAACTTCATCACGTTCCTCGTCATTATTGTCCTGCTTACCGTAATCGGCACCTTGTTGTTCCAGCGTTACAAGCGTAAGAAAAAGCTGCAATTGCTCAACGCCCAATACCGCATCGAACAATCGGAACATGAAATAGCCAAACTGAAAATGCAACAACAAAAAGCGGATTTGGAAAACGCGCAACAGGCTTTGGAAACCAACAAGCAAGAAACCATGAACTTTGCCGTATTCCTGCAAAGCCGCAACGAACTGCTCGACAAAATCCAGGAACAAGTGCGCCAAAGCTACCGCATGGAACACTCGGAACTGATTGCCCACCTGAAGAAACTAAACGCGTTTATCAAACAATACCAGACTACAAACAAAGCCAACAGCACGACTCTGCAAACCATCGATGAGAAAAGCCAGGAGTTTCTGGCACACCTGACGGAACGGCATCCCAACCTGACACAAGGCGAAAAACACCTTGCCAGCCTGCTGCGTGTAAACCTTTCGACCAAAGAAATCGCCATGCTGACCGGCAACACGCCCAAGACCATCAACATGAACCGCTACCGCCTGCGCAAGTCATTGGGGCTTTCCGGAGAAGACGATTTAATCCAATACATCCAAAGCATCTGATTCTTCCCTTATATCCTGCACAATACAGATTCGTGTATGTTGTATATGCCACATGACCCAACCATGCATGGTATAAACCATACTCAGATTAGTTAAAAGGTTACCGTTATTATCTTCTTGCTTCAACGCAGATAGCTTCGTCTGGTGTAAGATTAATAATCTTCCGCTTGTAAGATTAATAATCTTGCAGCCTGAAGATTAATAATCTTACAGCGGATGCACCTATATGCGCTTGCCGCCGCACCTATATCCGCCGGCTTCCGCAACCGGCTGCGTCTTGCAATGATATTATCTGGAAAAGGGGTTGTCAGAAACTGTTTCTTGGATTTTGCTCCTCATGTCCCGAGAACGATGTGCACATCGTCTCTACATCCAATGAAAGATTATTGAATATGAATGAATCTCTGCCGCAACCTTTATCTTCCTCACCTGACCGAAATATAAATGAAATATAGATTTGTAGATATAGAATAAGCCTCGTATAAATTAATTATCAACACATTATGAAATATCATGTAGATATAAATATCAGTCAAATTCCAGATTTGTAGACACTTTATAGCCAGTAAAAATTATTCCTTACATGCACGATTCGATATATTTGTCCAGCCAAACAAAAAAACACAAGGCACAATTTAAACCTTAATATAAACCAAAAACACAATGAAAGAAAGGAATCATTTGAAAGCATGGCAATGGATATTCTTGCTGGCTTTACTGCTCCCGGCAGCGGGATTCGCGCAGACCATTCAAGTGAAAGGTACAGTACTCGACGGCTCAGGCATGACCGTTATCGGAGCAAGCGTACTGGAAAAAGGAACAACCAACGGTGTCATTACAGACATAGACGGTAACTTTACCTTAAATGTATCGCCTACGGGCACGTTGGTAATCTCTTATGTCGGGTTCAAAACCCAGGAAATTCCAATCAACAACCAGACTTCGTTTAATGTGACTTTGGCAGAAGACACCGAAATACTGGACGAAGTAGTCGTTATCGGTTACGGTACGATGAAGAAGAGCGACATGACCGGAGCGATTTCATCGGTTAAATCAGATGAATTGCTGAAACGTGCCACTACCAGCCCTACCGAAGCCTTACAAGGCAAAGTTGCCGGTGTAAGCGTATTGAAATCGGGAGGTAACGCAGGCGCAGGCATTTCTGTAAAAATCCGTGGTATCAAGACAATGGGTGATAATGAACCGCTTTATATCATTGACGGTTATCCGGGCGACATCAACGCTATCAACCCGCAAGATATCGAATCCATGGAAATCTTGAAAGACGGTGCCGCAGCTGCTATCTATGGTTCTGTGGCTGCCAATGGTGTAATCTTGGTAACGACCAAAAACGGTAAGAAAGGAGAAACAAAAGTCACATTCAACACTTACCTGACTTTCAATAGTGCTGCTAAAACAAATGAAATGTTGGATGCTGACGGTTGGTTGAAAGTAACAGATATGATGTATGAAAATGCTGGAGAAGCTTTGCCTAATTACATCATTAAAAATTCTGACGGAAGTCTGAAAAACCCCACCGGATATAACACAGACTGGCAAGACCAAGCTTTGCGCAACGCTATGTCTCAAAACTATTATGTCAATGTAACCGGAGGATCTGAAAACGCAAGCTACTCTTTGTCATACGGTCACGCTGATGAAGAAGGTATTTTCTTAGGCAATGAATACGTACAAGACAATGCCCGTCTGAAAGTAAATATGTCTAAATACATTTTCGATTTTGACGCTACATTGAATTTCAAGGCTACACAAAACCAACAGCCTCAATATTCTTTGAGACAGATGTACTCTATCACTCCTTTGGTGCCTGTATATGATGAAAACCAACCATCGGGCTATGGCCTTACACAAATGACGGTAGGAAACCAAACTTATACATTCCCTACTTACAATAATATCATGGCAGACCAACATTTCAATCAAGAAAAAACAAATGGTTATGATATTACCGGTAACATAGGTTTAGGAATCCATTTAGCACCTTGGCTGACATTTAAAACAACCTATCAATACAACGGTTATTATTCAGTCACAAGATCACATACAGAAGCCTATACATCCAACATTCAAGGAGCGGTTAAGTTCCCATCAAATTCAGAAAGCAACTCTTATTTCTATTCTCATACATTTGAGAATGTATTGACTTTCATGAAAGATTTTGATAAACACTCGGTTACAGCCATGGTAGGTAGCTCTATCATTGCTTACCGAAACGATGAAAGTTCTGTCGGTGTAGAAGGAAAGAACTCTAATGATGAACCTGCTGGATTCTTCGATCCGCACAATCCTACTATCAATGCCGGTATTGGAGGAACATTCAGCGGTAGCGGTACATTCTACAACTACAACCGTGCATCTTTCTTCGGACGTTTAAATTACTCTTTTAACGACCGTTATCTTTTGCAAGCCACTGTACGTGCAGACGGTTCGTCTAAATTCGGCAAAAACAACCGTTGGGGTGTATTCCCTTCGGTAGCAGTCGGTTGGAGAATCAGTGAAGAAGATTTCTTCCCCAAGAACACAATCATCAGCAACTTGAAATTCCGTGCAAGCTGGGGACGCTTAGGTAATGAGAATGCTTTAGGCTATTATTACGCCCCCACCATGACACAAGACAACACGCAATGGATGAGTTACATACAAGGAGGTATGCCTTGGCCGGGTATGTCAAACCTATACTTAGTCAATGATGACCTCCGTTGGGAAACGACAGATACAAAAAACATCGGTTTCGACTTTGGTCTTTTCAGCAATCATCTGACCGGTACAATCAACTATTACTACAATACGACTACCGATCTTTTGATAGAAAAGGTTATGCCACCCTCAGCTGGTATTTATAACCCGACTGTAAATGTAGGCAAGATGCGCAATAGCGGATTCGAATTGGAATTAAATTACGCAAACAATGTTGGCGGATTCGACTATAACATCGGATTCAACCTGTCTACTATCAGCAACGAAATGATTAAGGCAGACCCGAACCAAGTTTTATACGGATCAGCACTTAAAGATGCCGGACACTTTGCCACCCAAACACTGGAAGGCTATCCAGTAGGCGCCTTCTTCTTGTATCAAACAGACGGTTTATTCCAAAGTGATGCAGAAGCTGAAGCTTATAATAAGGAACATGGTACTTGGATTACGGATGCTAACGGAAATAAAGAATGGGCAGGCATTCAACCCAATGCAAAAGGCGGTGATATCCGTTTCAAAGACATAAACGGTGACGGCGTACTCGATGCAAAAGATAAAGTCTACAGCGGTTCCGGTATTCCCAAAGTAGAAGCGAACCTCTCATTCAGCGGTTCATATAAAGGCTTCGACCTTTCTTTCCAATTGGGAAGCGCTTGGGGACACAAGCTATACAATGCCAACCGCATTTATACAGAAGGCATGGATGCAGGAGCAAACCAATTGACAACGACCTTGGATGCATGGACCCCGGATAACACAAATACAGATATGCCGAGAGCCGTATTAGGAGACCCGAACAACAACACACGCGAGTCAACCCGTTATTTGGAAAACGGAAACTTCGTCCGTATGCGCCAACTGCAATTGGGATATACTTTCCCAACTGACTGGATGAAAAAGCTATACATCGAAAGATGCCGTCTGTATGTAAGCGGAGAGAACCTGTTTACCATCACTAACTATTCAGGCAACGATCCGGAATTCTCATCTTCCATCTTGAATACAGGTGTAGATTCGTTCGTTTATCCGTTCACACGTTCCTATGTAGTAGGTTTACAAGTAACATTCTAATCATTTATAAAACAGCATACAAGATGAAAAAGATATTATATATGGCATCATTAGCATTGACATTTGCATTTGCTGGATGCGATGACTTTCTGACAGTTGAATCGCCTGATTTCTCCACCGAAATTTACTGGAGAGACAAGTCAGACGTTGAAGCCGGACTTTCCGCTGTATATGGCCAATTGGAAAACCGTACTTCTAATTACGGTTTTGCCGAACACAAATATCCGGTAGAAACTTTCCGTGGTGACGATGTAGCTATAGGCGATGACATCAACAACTATCCGGACATGAAAGACCTATATGAGTATACATACACCAACGAAAATGCCACGACCAAGGAATACTGGATGAATAACTACAACGGTATCAACTATGCAAACAACGTGATTTTCGGTATCGATAAAGTACAAACTTCCGGAGAAAAAATGAGTGATGAAGACTATAACCATTTAATGGGAGAAGCCGTTTTCTTAAGAGCTTATTATCACTTCAAACTCATTTTGAATTGGGAAGACATCATTATCCGAGACGAATACCTAACCAGTGAAGAACAAGTACACAAAGCCATCAGTCCGCGTATTGATTGCTGGGACTTCATTTGCACCGAACTTGAAAAAGCCGCAAATCTGCTTCCTGAGACTCGTCCTTCAACTGAAACAGGACGTGTAACAAAAGACGTAGCATACGCTTACTTAGGCTGGTCGTACTTAACTCGTGCATACGAAGAGACAGACAAGAAAGACACCTATTTAAGTCAAGCCATTGCCGCATTCAATAATGTAAAACATGCAGCATTAGAGCCTGATTTTGAAAGCATGTTTAATGGAACGAACAAGAACTGCCAAGAATCTATATTTGAACTGCAATTCACCAATATTACTTCCGATGGAGCTTACCACAAACACGTTATGCACTATTGGGTAGCAGCTCCTTCCATGGGAGGTTGGGATGAAATCAGAGTCAGTCCAATGATGTACAATGAATTCTTGAAAGAAGGAAAAATTGCCAACAACAATACGCAATATGATGCCCGTGCTTACGCTTCGATGATATTTGACGATGCATATTATGCAGCTGATAATTCCATCTTCGGAGAATACAACTATGCAGATTGTTTCCCCAGCGGCTCTAAAACGGCTTATTGCTTCAAAAAACTAATGCCGTCTACGTATGAAGAATTTGCCCAATCATCAGTCTATACCAATGTACCCTTAATGCGGTATGCCAATGTCATGCTGATGAAAGCTGAAGCCCTTAACGAACAAGGGACAGAAGCCGGACGTACTGAAGCCATTAACTTAATCAATGAAATCAGAAGCGTGCATGGCAAATTACCACCCATGGAAGGCAACTCATACGAAGCTGTAAAAGCACAAATCGAGCACGAACGTTTAGTAGAGTTTTCAATGGAGTGCTATCGTTTCTATGATTTGCGCCGTTGGGGCAAACTGGAAGAAGCCATGAAAACTGATGATAGAAGTAATTTCAACATCAGTGAAGACCAATTCTTACCCATACCATTAATGGAAAGCCAAAGCAATAATGATGTAAATTAAAAACTAAACAACAAATGAACAGCAGGATCGCATAAAATGCTAGCCACTATTGCTCCTGCTGTTTTCAATATTTAACATTAAAAATATTTACGCATGAAACCACTAACTACAATATTTTGCACCCTACTATTCTTTTGTAGTTGCAACAATGAAATAGAAACAACAGATATACAAAAAGAATCAAATATCAATAGGGAGTATCAAATAACATATCCATTGAGTAAAACAGAGAGCCGTTCTAATAGTGAATTGGACACATCATGGGAAACAGTACAAGAGATTACACTGCCTTCTGGTGAACCAGCTTATACACCTTGGAATCCTGAAATTTCTTCTAAAACAGTTCCAAATGAGTTTAGCATGGATATAAAAAAAGAAGATGGGTGGAATCTTATTGCACATTCTATGAATAACCAAGAAAAAGGACTTAACTATCTTTTTTTCTATAATATATATCGTGGCACACTCAAAGTCTTCTATTATTTAGAAGAAAATTTTAATCAGACGACAGGATTATGGCATGTACATATAGATAAGCCTCAAAATCTATTAGCTTTTACAGGACTCTATGCAAAAGCCATTAATGCATCTGATAAAATACAAGATATCTATTGTAGTAATATTACAATTAATCCTTCTAAAGCTTTTACTAAAGGATGGAACTGCTTTGAAGTTGATTTAGCTTACGACCCAAATTTTGAAGATGCTACTCTATATATTGAACCATGTGGTATTATTGAATCTAACATTGAAATATCAGGCAATTATAATTCAAGTTCAGAAGGATCTATAATAACTATAGGTGCAGACAAACAATCCGGAGTTTTAAAAGGCACTGGGAAAGACGCAGAAAAATATTTGTCTGATGAATCATCTAAAGTTGCATGGGAAAATTTTCCTAGCACCCGTACTTTATCTTCTTCTATTTCCGAAAGAGACAGTAAATCCGTTGATATTGGAAGCATAATAAAACTTGGAGCAAATTTCTTACAGAAAGTATTTTCTTCAGAAAAAAAAGGTGAAGAATATAAATTAAAATTTGCAACACAAGGTAGTGTAACACTAAAAGGCGATATTACAACTATAGTGGGTGGAGGATTTTCTCCTATAGCTATTAGTATAGACAAAGATAAAGTTGGTAATTTAGGTGTATGGGGAGTAGAAGAACAACCTACAATTCAATTTAACACATTAGGAAGGAAGAAAGAAGTTTTTACATCTGGTAGTCCAACATTTATGACATATGGAGGCACTACTCCTATTTACCATATAGTCATTAACCCTGACTTATCTAATAAAATTACAAATTTAAAACGTGACTATGAAACTTTAATTGGAACATTTTCTGATTCATATACAGATAAAGAAAATCAAAATTCTATTAGCGGAGGTATGAATTATAGTGCACAAGGTGAACATATTTACAATGATATATATGCACGTATAGCACCTGTCTTTAAAGTTCATTTTAAGAATTTAAATAATAACGATACAAGAGAAGTTCCGCCTGCTATTTATTTATATGGCAGTAAAGATGGATCAGGTACACCATTTGGTATCAAAAATAACTTTATTTTTGGCATCAATGTGACATTTACAGCTCCTGATGGGAGAGAGTTTATGTCAACTAGAAGTTTTCGCCCGTTATTAGAATGGAGAACTGATAATCTTCAACAAATTTATAAACAGACTGCTCCTAATGGGCATCCTGACAATTTTTTCCTTATGTATAACTATTAATCCATATTATGTTTACAGTTATCGGACTCATGTTGGGAGGCATGTGCATCGGATTCCTGCTGCGCAAAAGCCGTTTTACCTGGATACACAACGTCATCACCGCACTTATCTGGATATTGTTGTTCCTGCTGGGTGTGGAAGTAGGAGGCAACCGCCAGATTATCGAAGGGCTTGCTACCATCGGATTGGAAGCGTTCGTCATTACTCTGGCAGCCATCCTCGGAAGCTGCATCTGCGCTTGGGCTTTGTGGTACCTATTATATAAAAGGAAAGGAGGACGGACATGAAAGGCAGTCTGATTATCGTAGGGTTCTTTGCCTTGGGATGTGTGTGCGGACTGTTCCACGTCATTCCATTCGACATCGCAAAGACCGACATCAGCTTTTACACGTTGTGTGCCCTGATGTTCAGCGTGGGATTAAGCATCGGCAACGACCCTCAGACACTGAAAAACTTCCGGAGTTTGAATCCGAGGCTGATATTCCTTCCGATAATGACGATACTGGGAACCGTATCGGCAGCCGCATTGGTCAGCCTGTTGCTTCCGCACCGGAGCGCAGCCGACTGTATGGCTGTAGGAGCCGGTTTCGGCTACTATTCGCTATCAAGCATCTTCATTACCGAATACAAGGGAGCGGAACTGGGCACCATTGCCTTGCTGTCGAATATCCTGCGTGAAATTATCACGCTGTTGTGCGCACCCTTATTGGTCCGCTGGTTTGGCAACCTGGCTCCCATATCCGCCGGAGGAGCCACCACGGCAGACACCACCCTGCCTATCATCACCCAATATGCAGGGCAGCAGTTTGCCGTAGTGTCTATCTTCCACGGATTTGTAACGGATTTCAGCGTACCGTTCTTAGTAACATTCTTTTGTTCTTTATAAAACTAAAATTACCATGAAACATACTGCATTCATTCTTACATTTATCTGTGCTACTGCTTGGGCTGACAATAGCCAGCCCTGGCAGGACGCACGTATCAATGAAATCAACCGTGAACCGATGACGGCACATTTCCTGCCTTTCATCAGCGAACAAGCAGCACTCGCACAACAGGCTTTGCCCGACGAACAACGTTTCAACGTAAACCCGGCTACCGAACGCCGCATCTCGCTGAACGGCACATGGAAATTCTTGTACTCGAAAAACAACGATGCTTGCCCGGCAGATTTCCAAAAGCCCGGATATAACACAAAAAAATGGAAAGACATCCAAGTGCCCGGAAGCTGGGAACTTCAAGGCTTCGACGCACCTATCTATACCGATACGCGCTATCCTTTCCCACCCAATCCTCCGTACGTACCTACTGATTACAATCCGGTCGGAGCATACGTACATGAATTCACCGTACCCGAAGGTTGGGACGGCATGGACATTTTCCTGGACTTCGAAGGAGTGGAATCGGCTTTCTATTGCTGGGTAAACGGAGAACTGGCTGGGTACAGCGAAGACAGCCGCCTGCCGGCACACTTCAACGTGACCAACCTGTTGAAAAAAGGAAAAAACAAACTGGCTGTAAAGGTATTCCGTTATAGCGACGGCTCCTACATGGAAGGACAGGACTACTGGAAATACAGCGGCATCGAACGGGATGTATACCTGTATGCACGTCCGCAAAGCCGTGTGAAAGACTTCCGAATGACCGCCGAACTGGTAAACGGCTACAAAGACGGAGATTTTGACCTTGACGTCATCTTGAACGAACCGCGCCAAGGACAACGCGTAGACGTGAAGATACTGGACGCTGCCGGCAAACAGCTGATAGCCGAAACAAAAACCGTCAGCAATGAAACAGACACCTTATTTACCATTGAAAAAATGTTTCCGAATGTCTTGCCTTGGAACGCCGAAACTCCCAACCTCTATACACTGGTCGTAACAGCTTCGGACACCCAAGGGAAAACACTGGAATCGTTCGCCCATCCGTTCGGTTTCCGTACCGTTGAGATGAAAAACGGACAACAGCTCATCAACGGAGTCCCTGTCTTGTTCAAAGGAGTGAACCGCCACGAGCACAACCGCTTTACCGGACGTACCATTGACGTGGCAAGCATGGTAGAAGACATCCGGCTGATGAAGCAGTTCAACATCAATTCGGTGCGTAACTGCCACTATCCGAACCGGTATGAATGGTACAGCCTGTGCGACAAATACGGACTTTATCTCGTGGACGAAGCCAATCTGGAAAGCCACGGCATGATGTTCCACAAAGACGAAACGCTTGCCAACTATCCCGACTGGGAAGGTGCATTCATGCAACGCATGAGCCGCATGGTGCAACGCGACCGGAACTATACCGCCATCGTCACCTGGTCGCTCGGCAATGAATCGGGCTACGGAAAGAACTTCGAGACTATTTACCATTGGACGAAACAGACCGACCCGACCCGTCCGGTGCAATATGAAGGAGGCGGCTACGAAAGCGTCTCGGATATCTATTGCCCGATGTATGCCCGTATCTGGCGTCTGCGCCAACACGTGAACCAACGGGATGCACGTCCATTGATTCTTTGTGAATATGCACACTCTATGGGAAACAGTACCGGAAACCTGCAAGACTATTGGGACTTGATTTACAAGTATGACCAACTGCAGGGAGGATTCATCTGGGACTGGGTGGATCAGACATTTGCCAAGAAAGACGAAAAAGGACATGACATCTGGGCATACGGAGGCGATATGGGATTCGTAGGCGTGCCCAATGACTCGAACTTCTGCTCCAACGGACTTGTCGCTTCCGACCGCAGCTTGCATCCGCATATCTGGGAAGTGAAGAAGGTATACCAATACGTTCATTTCAAACCGGTTGCGTTTACGGCAAACCGCGTTGAAGTAGATAACTGGTTCGACTTCATCGACTTGTCTGATTATCAATTGCGTTGGACGATAGAAGCCGACGGAAAAGCTGTACAAGGCGGGACAATGGACTTCCCCTATATTCCAGCCCGAAGCAAAGGCGAAGTGGAACTGCCGCTGCAAACCCTTCCGGCAGGAAATAAGGAATATTTCTTGAAACTGGAAGCCATTACGCGCAAAGACACTCCGTTAGTTCCAGCCGGACACGTAGCCGCTATGGAACAATGGCAACTGCCCGTCAGCAATGTTGCATCTGCAATGGAAACAGTCAACGGTACGCTGCAAAGCGAACGCACGCCGGAAGCTCTGACACTGAACGGCACCAACTTCCGTATCAGCTTCAGCACGAAGAGCGGCGAGATGACTGCATTGGAATACAACGGAAAGAATCTGGTAAAAGAAGGCCTGCAAGCCAATTTCTGGCGCGGACTGACCGACAATGATGTAGCGAACGGTACGGAAGCACGCTGCCAGACATGGAAACATGCCGGACAAAACGCAACATTAAAAGACATCCGTCTGGAAGAAAGTGCAGACAAGCAACTGGCAACCGTAACTGCCATTTATGACATGAAAGAGCAGGAATCAGCTTTGACCGTAACTTACCGCATCCGTCCCAATGGAGTCGTAGGCGTAACCATGCAATTCACAGCAGGCAAAAAACAACTGCCTGAAATGCCCCGCTTAGGCATGCGTATGGTCTTGCCCGGCGAATACGAACAAATGACGTGGCTGGGAAGAGGACCGCAAGAGAACTATGCCGACCGAAAAACCGGAGCAGCAATCGGGTTATACAACGCAACCGTATGGGAACAATACCATCCCTATGTACGTGCCCAGGAAACAGGAAACAAATGTGACGTGCGCTGGGTAGCTTTGCGCAATGCCGCAGGCGAAGGCTTGCTGGTAACCGGCGAAGAACCGTTAAACGTAAGCGCTTGGAATTTCCCGATGGAGGACATCATGTACCGTCCCTTCAACATCGAACGCCGGCATGGAGGCAGCATTGAAAAGAAAGACATGGTATGGCTGAACATTGACCACCTGCAAATGGGCGTAGGCGGAGACAATACATGGGGAGCGGAAGTACATCCGGAATATACCATCACTCCACATGACTGGACATACAGCTTCACCCTTCAGCCGTTAGGCAACAAAGATGATGCTGCTGAATTAGCACATAAAGTATGGTTTTAACAAACACAAGCACCATGAATACGACAACAATCAAAACCCTATTGTTCTCTTGCCTTACCGCAGGGCTTGCCGCCTGTAGCCCGACGGTACAAGAGGCACATACCGACCTCCGTTATGAGTTCGGCAACATCTTAAACATAACGCTTACCCCTGACTCGACTGTCCGCCGTGCCGGATGCTTTACGGATGCCGGCTCTTGGATGGGATTCACGATTCCACAAGCAGATAAATGGGTAAACGGATTCTGCGGGCCGTTCAGCATCGACAACCGTATCTGGTTTGCACAATCAGCAGTCAGCGTTGACTTCCAAAACGGGGCAGATGGCCTTTCACCGGATTCCACTTCTTATTTTCCGGGTGAAGTATACATGGCTTCCTCTTCCGAAACCGGCACCATCGAACAACGTATGAATTTCATAAACAGTTCGACTGCACTGCTGCAAATCACCAGCAATGCCGATAAGGGGTTCATCATTACCGGAAAAGACTGGAACAACAATATCCGGTTGGAACTGGAAGATCAGACCATTACGGCACGTCACCCCAACGGTGAAATCGTACAACTGACATTCATGCCGGGAGTAACCTTGACATGCGACGGCAAAAATTATACGGCACAAACCGATGCGCAATGCAGCCAAACCAATGTAGCCATCTCTTTCTATTTTACAAACGAAGAATTGGCATCAGGTACACAGAAAAGCATAGCCCTACTTCAAAATACCGAAGCGGCGCTGCAAAAGAACGACGACCGCTGGCAAACTTACCTGCAAAAGATTTTACGCAAAGACATGAAGCATGAATACGACCGTGTAGCTGTAAAATCAGTCGTCACCCTCATCTCTAACTGGCGTACACATCGTGAAGGCCTTCTGCATGAAGGAGTTATCCCCAGTCATGCCGTACCTTATTTCATTGGCTTTTGGGCATGGGACAGCTGGCGTTTCTCGGCAGCATTGGCACGCTTTGCGCCTGAACTGGCAAAGAATAACATCCGTGCCATGTTTGATTACCAGCAGCCGGACGGCATGATTATCGACTGTATCTATACCAACTCCGCCGAGAACAATGCACGCGACAGCAAACCACCCTTGGTATGCTGGGCTGTGGACGAAATCTTCACTTACAACCAAGACACCGCATTTGTAAAAGAAATGTATCCGCAGCTGCTCGCTTATTATAAATGGTGGTATCAAAAACGTGACCATAACCGTAACGGCATGTGTGAATTCGGCTCAACCGACGGAACACTGGAAGCAGCCGGATGGGAAAGCGGCATGGACAATGCGATTCGTTTCGACAATGCCAAGATGCTGAAAAACGGAAGCGATGCATGGAGTCTTGATCAGGAAAGCGTCGATCTCAATGCGTATTTAGCATACGAATGCAAATTGCTGAAAAAGTTCGCCGGACTCATCGGAAGCAGTTTCGACGGACCGGACTACAGCGATAAAGTTGCTGATTATTTCTTTAACGACAAGATAGGATGGTTCTGTGACAAACGCATCGCTGACGGCAGCTTCATTGCAGAGCCTGCATGTGAAGGATATACACCCTTTTGGACAAAGATAGCCAGCAAGGAACAAATGGAAAAAGCACTGGTGCTGTTGACCGACACAACCAAGTTCTCAACGTATATTCCTTTCCCGACAGCTGCTGCAGACAATCCCAAATGTGACCCGAACGGATATTGGAGAGGCCCTATCTGGCTTGACCAGACGTATCAAGCCATTCGTGGATTACGCAATTATGGTTACAAAGAGTTAGCAGATAAATATACAATGCAAGTATTCGACCGTTGCCAAGGGCTGACCGGTGATGCGCCGATTCATGAAAATTATGGCACACATAATGGCGAACTGCTTCAAGCTTCACACTTCAGTTGGAGTGCTTCGCACCTGCTGATGATGTATGAAGACTTTGGTAAATAAAAAATAAAGAATGAAGAATAAGAGGTCGTTAACAAGGCTCCTCATTCTTCATTCTTCATTTATCAAAACATTTTCACTACCCGTTCAATACCGGCTACCAACGTATCTATTTCTTTCTTCGTATTGTAAAGCGCAAACGATGCACGGACCGTACCTTCTATCCCCAACCGATGCATCAGCGGCTCGGCACAATGATGTCCGGTACGGACGGCAATGCCCAACCGGTCGAGCAAGGTTCCCATATCAAAATGATGAATGTTTCCGACTAAGAACGAGATAACCGCTCCTTTTTGCCTTGCCTCGCCGAAGATACGCATACCCGGAATTGCTTTCAAGCGTTCCATTGCATAGGAAGTCAATTCATGTTCGTATGCCTCAATATTCTCCATACCGATTGCAGACACATAATCCAATGCTTTAGCCAAGGCTGTACTGCCGATATAATCGGGTGTGCCCGCCTCGAATTTGAAGGGCAGTTCATTAAATGTTGTTTTCTCAAAACTTACATTCTTAATCATTTCTCCCCCACCCTGATAGGGAGGAAGCTTGTCAAGCCACGTTTCTTTGCCGTACAATACACCGATGCCTGTCGGTCCGTATACCTTATGTCCGCTGAATACATAAAAATCGGCATCCAACTTCTGTACATCTACCGGCAAATGAGGAATGCTTTGCGCCCCGTCAATCAAGACCGGCACATTGCGGGCATGCGCTATCTCTATTAATTTATCTACCGGATTAACCGTACCCAACACATTGGATACATGAGTTACCGACACGATACGGGTACGTGGAGAAAAAAGCTTCTCGTATTCATCCAGCAACAATTCTCCCCGGTCGTTCATCGGGATTACTTTCAATACAATTCCTTTACGGGCTGCCTGCAATTGCCACGAAACAATATTGCTATGATGCTCCATGACCGACACAATCACTTCATCGCCTGCCTGCATCTGGCTGTCCGCAAAAGTGGAGGCCACCAGATTGATGCTCTCCGTAGTTCCCCGGGTAAAAACGATTTCGCTTGTACTGCGGGCATTGATGAATTTCCTCACAGTCTCGCGCGAAGCTTCGTGCAGATTAGTAGCTTGTTGTGAAAGGAAATGAACCCCCCGATGCACATTGGCATTTACCGAATAATACTCATCGGTAATTGACTCTACCACACAACGTGGCTTTTGAGTTGTCGCTCCATTGTCTAAATATACAAGAGGCTTCCCATATACTGTTCGTGAAAGAATCGGGAAATCTTCTCTGATTTTTGAAATATCGTACATATTAAGTTCTTGAGTTTTTGAGTTCTTGGGTTCTTGAGTTTTTAAGTTTTAAATCCCTATCACGTCAACTTAAGAACTTACAAACTTAAAAACTCAAAAAACTCATTTACATATCGCACACCCTTGGCACTTGTTCAGTTCGCCACGGAAGCGTTTTTCTACCAAACGGTGCAGACGGTCTTTCAAAGCATCCATCCGGATGTAATCAATTACCTCGTTGACAAAAGCAAACATCAGCAACAAGCGGGCTTCTTTCAACGGAATACCGCGCTGCTGCATATAGAACAAGGCGTTTTCGTCTAACTGCCCTACCGTAGCTCCATGCGAACACTTCACATCATCCGCATAGATTTCCAGCTGGGGCTGGGTATACATCCGGGCCTCACGGGTTGCACAAATATTCCGGTTCGTCTGCTGGGAAGAAGTATGCTGGGCACCTTCACGCACCAACACTTTACCGGCAAATGCACCTACCGCCTGGTCATCGAGCACATATTTAAAGAGTTCATTGCTGGTACAGTCAGGTACCTTGTGGTCTATTGTCGTATGGTTATCTATCTGTTCATTCTTATCGGCTATCGCCATGCCACACAGACTTATCTCTGCCCCACATCCCACAAGCTGTACTTCGGTGGTGTTTCGTGTCGTCCCGTTATGAAGCGTCATGCCGTTCAACAAGACATTGCTTCCTGCCTGCTGTTCTACGAACAACTGACTGAAACGGACGGTACTGTTATGTGTTTCTTCCAACTCATACAAATCAAAGCAAGCATTCTCCCCTACAAAGACTTCTGTCACCTGAGTAGAAAGAAAATTCACATTATCCATGGCATGGTCACACACCAACAACTTAGCTTGAGCACCCTCTTCCAAAATAATCAGCAAACGGCGGTTCGACAATGTATCAACATCCGCACGCAGAATATTCACCAACTGAATGGGCTTTTCTATCACTACATTCTTGGGAACGTACATCAACACACCGTCTTGAGCAAACATCGTATTGAACGCCGTAATCCCGTCTTTCGATGTATCGGCAAGCTTTCCATAATGATTTTTTATCAAATCCGGATGCTCCACAGCCAGCTCTTTCAGGCTTCCGAAAAGCACACCTTCCGGCAATTGTGCAGAAGGATGGTCATGCTTGTCAAACGAATCATTGATAACAAAGTACAAGGAAGTACTCATATTGGGCACATCACACTTGAATACCTCATACGGATTTACCGGAAACTCCAAGCGGTTCAGATTCAATCCGAAATCCGGAGCAAAATACTTCCCAACCTCCGTATATTTGTATTTTTCCTGCTTACGCGTAGGAAAACCCAGCCGTTCAAAATCGGCAAAAGCTTTTGCCCTCGGCGCATTCAGTCCTTCCGCACTATGCCGGCAAATCAATGCCTCACATTGTGTGAAAAGGTCAATATACTGTTGTTCTGCCTTCATATTCACTCTCCCAATTCTTTCTTTATCCAATCATAACCTTTTTCTTCCAGTTCCAATGCCAGTTCGGGACCTGCTGTCTTCACAATCTTGCCTTTATATAATACATGTACAATATCCGGCTTGATATAATCCAACAAACGTTGGTAATGGGTGATGACGATGCAACTGGTATTCGGGGTTTTCAGTTTGTTCACCCCTTCCGCCACAATGCGCAACGCATCAATATCCAGTCCCGAATCCGTTTCATCCAAAATACTCAGCTTAGGTTCCAGCATTGCCATCTGGAAGATTTCGTTCCGCTTCTTTTCTCCACCCGAAAATCCTTCGTTCACCGAACGGTTTGCCAGCTTGCTATCCAGTTCTACCACTTCCCGTTTCTGGCGCATCAGTTTCAAGAACTCGCTGGCAGTCAGTGCCGGAAGTCCTTTATATTTACGTTGTTCGTTTACAGCCGAACGCATAAAATTCACCATACTCACTCCCGGAATCTCTACCGGATACTGGAACGATAAGAACAATCCTTCATGACTCCGGTCTTCCGGACTCATCGCCAAAAGGTCTTTCCCGTCGAAAATGACCGAACCTCGAGTCACCTCGTA
>ULRZ01035842.1_pt1 | contig 76221 bp, 70 predicted proteins | sample 1955861 | NCBI WGS metagenome assembly ULRZ01 (sample SAMEA4835694, study PRJEB28245) | human gut metagenome | biome: gut microbiome; material: fecal sample | place: Denmark | collected 2008 | reverse complement strand
AGAGCACACATTTAAGGTGGTCGACGATGATAAGATGCAGGAACTTGTTGAATCAATCAAAGATCATGGGGTTAACGAACCAGCAGTTGTTTTCCTTAATGAAGATGGTAACTATGAAATGGTTGCAGGACATCGAAGAAAACGGGCGTGCGAATTGGCAGGGATTGAGACTATACCAGTCATTGTGAAAAACATCAACCGGGACGAAGCAACAATTCTCATGGGAGAAAGCAATTTGCAAAGTCGAGAGGAAATACTTCCGTCAGAAAAAGCGTTCACTTACAAAAAGATGCTGGATGCGATGAATAGGCAGGGAAAAAGAACAGATTTAACTTCGTCCCCACTGGGGACGAAGTTAGCGGGTACTCGTTCAAATGTTTTATTATCAGAAGAGGTTGGGGAAAGTAAATCACAAATTCATCGTTATATCCGCCTCACGTATTTAATCCCGGAACTGCTCAATCTTGTTGATCAAGGGAAAATGTCAATTCGACCGGCTGTGGAAGTATCATATATCGATAGTGAAGGTCAGAAGTCGATTTACGACTACTATCAGGATACTCTTGATATAGATGACGCAGGAAAAGAAATAAGTCCGGGAGTTCTCCCGTCATTGGCGCAGGCAAAAGAAATGCGAAGCCTTGCTGCTAATATGGCTCTTGACGAGGAACAGATTGGCAGCATTCTCGGAAAATTAAAACCGAATCAAAAGCCGAAGCTGACACTCAAGGATGAGAAAATATTGAGGTATGGAAAAAATTTAACACCCAAGGAATTCGAGGATAAGATCTTAAAGGCATTGGATTTTTACGAAAAACATATGGAAAAAAACAGAGATAGCAGAACTATATGATACATGAGGAGGAAAAAAGATGAATAAAGTAATTTTAATGGGACGTTTAACAAGAGATCCGGATATCCGGTATTCACAGGCTGCAGAGCCGTTAGCAATCGCCAGATACACGCTTGCAGTAGATCGTAGATTCCAGAGAAGAGACAATTCTGGAAACGAGCAGACAGCAGATTTCATCTCCTGTGTTGCATTCGGCAAGAACGGAGAATTTGCTGAGAAGTATTTGAAGCAGGGTACAAAGATTGCGATTACAGGTCGTATTCAGACAGGCAGCTATACAAATAAGGACGGTAACAAAGTTTATACATCAGAGGTTGTTGTAGAAGAACAGGAATTTGCTGAGAGTAAAAAAAGTCAGGGATATCCTGAACCGGGAAATGCATCAGCGGATGGGTTCACTGATATTCCAACCGGGCTGACAGGTAATGACCTGCCATTCAAGTAAGCAATAGGGGGGATAAGATATGGTTGATAAATATATACAGGGATTGATTGATCGGGAACCGCCAGACAGTCCTGTTAAATATCAGTTCCTTGATCGGATGCGATTTGATTGTAACTATTTAACAGGAGACTCCGGACCGAAATACCGAATTGGTGACTTTCTTTGGGCTGATAACGTGGAAGATCAGATTGATAACATGAAAGCGCTGTGGAACAGCTTTTCCGAAGAAGGAAAGCCGGAATGGCTGTCGATGGAGCAGATAGATAAGTACAAGGAGCAACTGGTTGAAATAGAGCAGGCAGATAAATCAAGGATGAAGTCGCAGCCGGAACGAGGAGAATTGCAGATGTAACAGGAGGAAACATGTTGTTCAAACGGAAACATGCAGATAAATCAGATCGCTTTCTTTTAGGAGTGGATGAGTTGGTCTCAAAAGAATTGATGAAATTAAGGGAGAAGATAAGGGATATGAAAGATAATTATCGTACACTTGCAAATGAACTGATGCAGCGTGCCAGTCAATATCCGTCTATACCATGTAATAATCCAAGCGGAATCATCGTATTAGATACTGAAACAACAGGTCTTGATTTTGAAGATGATGAGTTATTACAAATCAGTATTATTGATGGAGATGGTAATACATTAATAAATGAATATGTGAAACCATATTGGACTGATCAATGGGAGGAAGCCAAAAAAGTAAATGGAATAACAGAAGAGATGGTAAAAGATGCTCCATATCCGCATGAACTGATTCCAAAGGTAAAGGGCATATTTGAAAGTGCACAACTTTGTATAGCATACAATGGACCGTTTGATGTTGGAATGCTGGTTAAATGGAATATAGATTTTAAGTCTCTATCATGTGAATGGTACGACGTGATGGTCAAGTTTGCGCCGATCTATGGACAGTGGAGCGAAAGTCGAAATGATTTCAAGTGGCAGAAACTTACCACCTGTGCAGATTACTTCGGATATGAAGGAAATGGAAAATTCCACGATAGTTTAGAAGATGTCAGGGCAACCCTATACTGCTATTACCAAATGCAGGAACTGGATGAGGATTGGGTAAAGAGCAAATATCAGAGAACAGATAATACAGAGGCGAAAGTAAAGGTGGTGGAACATGACGACAGAACGATTGAGTGAGCTGCAGGATCTGGCACTTGCTGGAGAAAAGCCGGAGGAACTGACAAGCGAGGAAACAAAAGCTTGGGAACACATCCAAAAACGGATGGAAGCCTACGAGTATAAGCTTAAAAATATACTGAGAGGAGGGAAAGCATATGGAAAAGGTAACAGTTGAGTACGAACCAAAGGAAAGAAAACTGGATGCATTGCAGGAATTTGCAAAGCGGCTTGCAGAAGCGAAGAAGGAAAAAACTGAAAAGAAGGAGGAACAGTAGGATGGAATTTAACGATTTTTGTAATGAGATCCGGGATAATATCGGTGAGTACCTGTTGGGATATGACTTTGACAATATCCAGCTGCAGGAAGTAACACATAACAATAACACGACACATATGGGGCTTTTGATCAGCCAATCGGAAGTTAATGTCGCTCCGACGATTTATATGGAGCAGTACTACAAGCAATACCAGGACACCGGGGACATGGATGCGGTCATCAAGGAGATTGCTGAAACATATAAGGCTTCTCTCGAAAGTACGAATGATCTGCGGACAGAGATTTTCAACCAGAAGGAACAGTATTTTTCAAACTGCTATCTGAAAGTTGTTAATTATGAAAAAAACAAGGATATGCTGCAGGATGTGCCATACAAGAAATATATGGATCTTGCAGTTACAATCCGGATGCTTGTGAGAGTTGATGAAACTGGTATGGCAAGCGCAATCGTAACACATGATCATACAGCAAGGCTTGGAATTAATGAAAAGGATCTTTATGCCGCAGCGTTGAAAAATACCGAGTTTTTATTCCCGGTAAGAATAAATAAACTGGAAGATGTTATCAGGAGCTTGGATTCAAACGGACTTGTGCAGGAAGAACTCCCGGACACAGGAATTTACGTCTTATCCAATCTTACTAGGATTGCTGGAGCAACAACTATCTTGTATGCGCAGGATCAGGTTACGCAGCTTGCTGGAGAACTGGAATGTGGATTCTATATCGTGCCGTCAAGTACCAATGAAGTGTTGCTCTGCCCGGATAATGATGAAATGGATCCGGAGATGCTGCAGCGTACAGCGATGGAGGTTAACAAGTTTGTTGTGAGTGATACAGAGTTTTTATCAAATAGCATTTATCACATCGATAAGGATAGCAGGGAGATCAAGATGGAACTGCCGGATCCGCAGATTGACGACCGGCAGAATCAGAGAGGAATATAACATAGACACGGAGCAGATCTTAAAGGTCTGCTCCTTTTGCGTGAGAGGAGGATGCACATGGATAAGGGTGTAGTTGGATATGGATTGGTGAAGGATGATTTTACGATTGAGGAACATGATCTGGCATCGTTTGTGTATATGAATGATGCGGTTAATTATATTGAAATGAGAGTGGGCGGAGAGATATCAAATCAGAAAATATATTATGTGGATGTCCGGGACGAAGGAAAGGACACGCTCCGGTATCTGTATGATCCTGCGGAAGGGAAGTTGCTGTCACCAGAGGATCTGCAGATGAAGCGATGGGATATTTCGGTATCCGGATATCAGGTAACCGCCACGCAGGAATTTGATGAGGATGGGGAATATGATTTCACGACAGAAAATAAAACATGTCTGACCTATGATGCAGCAGAACGTACCAAACAGGGATATATCGAATATGGATATACGGATATTAATATCGATGACACGGAAATCAGTATCAAGGATTTCTGGGGAAGCGAGAAATTCATAAAGGGAGATACCCCACATCAGGAACGAACCAATACGGAAGAAGCTCTGGCAACCTACAAAGCCTATCAGCGGCCGGGAGCAACGATATATGAGAAGATAGGAATGGCGTTGGAAAAAATAGATACGCAGGATATGATTCAATATTTTAAGGATAAAATACCTGGAGGCGAGCATCTGATCCGGGACTTTGTCGAGAATCAGATCATAGCCAACGAGGTAAATAAGGAGCGGGAACGGAACGAAGCAGGACGCGGGATTTTTTAGGAAAGGCAGGGAAAAATTATGGTATCATACGTTATTTTGTATGCAGGTCAGATTGCTGCGTGGTTAATATGGATGACTTCTGATGAGTGTCAGATGGGAGAATTTGAGATGATGTTTCTGCTTCTGGAGTTACTGTTAATGTTTGTAGTTACTTGTTTTGCAAACTATATTAATAAGCGGATAAATTCTTACAAGGTTGAAATGCTGGAAAATCGGATAAGGTTCCTGGAACTGGATAATGAATATCTAAAAATGAAAAATCTCAATTGGATTGACAGAGACAAAACGGAGGAAGAAAAACATGAATAGCATAGTAGTGCTGCAGGAAATAACGAAGATGAAAGAGGCGGTAGCCAGAATCGAAGAAATGGAGAAACTGTATAATAAAGAAGATGAGGCAGCGTTTAAGGAAAAGGTGGATGCTGAGGTATTCAGGAATATCACCTGAAAAACTAGAAGATAATTGTATTTCGGAAACAAAACAGGTAAAATGGAGGCAGACATGGAAAAGTTAAAATTTATATTTGGCATCATACAAATTTTAATCAGCATATGGTTATTATATCAAAGTGGGAGGATAGTTTTAAGGAAAACGAAGATAGAGAACAGTTATGAAAATATGATGCTTCAGGCTATGGTTGCGTTTTTTGTATGCTTTGCCATTAGTTGTAATGTGGGGATTCCCTCTATGATACTTATATTAAGTATAAGCTGTTTTTCTAATATATATATCATTTACAAAGTGAATTTGATGGAACAAAAGAAGAGTATAAAGTGCTTATGTTTTGCACTGGTTATAGGTACAATAGTGTTGGATATTATATATATGATTTCGTTTTTTTAGAAAAAGAATATGTGGATCTTTGAAAAGTCGTACAACAGAAGTCAAACAATCTTAAAAATTGCAAATAGTTCTATATGGATTCTAGTGTTTGGTTTCAGTCTTATGGTTGCAATAGCAGGTCTTATTGTTTTAAGAAATAATGAAAGTCTAGGATATATAATGATAGAGCTAAGTGCTTTTTGCTTATATATAAGCGTACTGATGGGGAACCTAGAATATATTTTGTTGTCAGTACGGGGATTTTTGGAACTTGGAATATTATATTATCTTGGAATATGTTTTTTTCTGTTCCAATGGATATTAACTGGAAATTATAAATTAAATATAATGATCAGCTTAGGCGTTGCTGCTTGGTTATGGATTGAATATAGTATGATGGCAAATTGCAAGGTTGCATGTTTGGCAAATCAGGTATTGTCAACCATTTTCGGATTGATAGTGATATTAAAGGATGTAGTTATTGCAGTAATTCCTGAAACAGAACTTAATACAGTGATAAGTAGCGGATATACGATGGGAAAGATGATAGACATGGTATGGGGACTGATATCTGCTCCCTTTTTAGCCATCAATCTGATAGCACTCCTGCTTTGTACCTTAAAAGGCTACTGGATAGATAAATACAATAATGGCAAAGATCTGGTGCTGCCAGAAGAGAAACCAGTAGCGACGATCACAAAAAAATAGGAAACCATAAAAATGTACAATCTATTAAATTGTACATTTTTTTATTACATAAATTTATGCTATAATCAAGACAGTTAAAAACAGATGACATGAATGGATGGGAGGAATCAATATGAAGAAATGTATCAAGCGAATTGTAACTGCTGCACTTGCAGCCGTGCTTATGGTCACGCAGCTTCCGGTGATGAACAGTAAAGCTGCAGCAGGAATCAGTATCTATGGTAAGGCGCATGTACAGACATACGGTGACACAAACGGAAAGATCGTGAAGGAAAATGGCATCGATACACTGGTGCTTGGAACCAGAGGACAGGCAAAGCGGGTAGAATCAATCACCGCCAACCTGCAGAATAACACAGGTTATACAGGAACGATTCAGTATCGCGTACATAGACAGACTTACGGATGGACGGATTGGACTACAAGTGGTCAGCCAGCTGGTACAACCGGACAGGGTAAGCGTTTGGAAGCGATGCAGATCCGGCTTACAGGAGAGCTTGCAAACCATTATGATGTTCGCTACCGTGTACACATTCAGACATATGGGGATAATCAAGGCTGGGTATATAATGGTGCGTTGGCAGGCACAACGGGCGAAGCAAAGAGACTGGAAGAGGTCAAGATTCAAATTATTCCGAAGAATACAGCATCTGAGACACCAAGCATCAACTACCGCGTACATAGACAGAGCTACGGCTGGGAAACAATCTGGGCGAAAGATGGAACGGTCAGCGGTACAACCGGACAGGGCAAACGTCTTGAAGGTATCAGCATTGATATTAAGGGAACGAGCTATAGTGGAAGCGTTGAGTATCAGACACATGTTCAGTCTTATGGATGGATGAATTGGGTAGCAGATGGAGCTATGAGTGGAACAAGCGGACAGGCGAAGCGTCTGGAAGCAATCCGGATCCGGCTTACAGGTGAACTTGCAAACCATTATGATATCTACTATCGTGTACATGCACAGACCTTCGGTTGGATGGGCTGGGCGAAGAACGGTGAGAGTGCCGGAACCGCCGGCTATGGAAAGCGGCTCGAAGCAATCCAGATTATGCTTGTGAAGAAGGGAGCTGCAGCACCAGGAGCAACTGTTAAAGGTATCACACAGACGACCGCCAAGAGCTTCAATGACGCGAATGCTTCTGGATCAACGGAAAATCCGGGAAATCAGAGCAGTACTAAGCCTAGCACAGATACTAGCAAGCCGACATGGATTGCAGAGCAGACCGTGACGGTGACATATTATCAGTGCGATAGCTGTAATAATATTTACCGAACAAAGGAAGAATTGGAGCAGCATTTCGCATTCTGGGACCCTAAATACCATGTAATCTGTAGTTGTGGTGTGAATAAGGCAGGAACCAAGCGGACAGAAACATTCACAGTCCGGGACGGATATTGGAGCAATGAGCAGGCACCAGAAACGCGCAAGGTTGTGTGGGTAGCGACAGAACCTGCGTACACTGAGACGAAAGAAATAGTGGAAATGGTACCGTATGATTACTGCACCACATGTGGAAAAAGATTCTATACGGGAGGCATTGCAGAAGATGGAGAATCAAGCACAGAGCATACAAAAAAATATGCCTTAGAAGAAGCTATGGGAATTGGGAAAGCGCATGGTAGTATTCGGTCTTATGAAGAGAAAGAACGTCGTGTAATAGGGACAGAAACTGTTACAGAACCAGAATATGGACACTATCAGATTCAGTAAATTTGTTGGGAGAAATACGGATGGATAATGGCGAGGGTTGCAATTTAATAGTGTTTGATCTTTTGATATGTGCCGTATTAGTGACGATCATGGCTCATAAAAAATTTGATTTTACCATATCTCTTATTCTCGGGATTGGAGCAGGTGTATTGCTGGTATTTTTAATGACACTGAAATACATCGGGATTATAATTCAGATCATATTGGGCTTTGCATGGGGATTACTTATATATGATGTGATAAACCCGTCAGGAATCGTTGGGATAGTTGTAATTATTATTTCTGTTATATTAGGAGAATTATTGCATTTTGCATCATATAATCAGCTAATGGGAGATAACTATATATCGGTTCCAACAAAAAAGGTGACACATGTTCAAGTTGTGGAATCAGAAGAACTTGTACGAGTAAATGAGCAAGAACAGTTTCGGAAAAGAATAAAAATATTCTACCAAAGATATTTGGATGCAGTCGAGACACAAAAAGTTATAAATGAAAGAGTTATTGAAATATGTCGTAGATGGGAATTAGATATTTTGTTTGAGGAATATAGCCAATTCCGATTCAGAGTAGATCCTTTGTGGGGAAGTTTAGAGGATAAAAGACAGGCAATATATTCAGCAAGTCGGTTCTCACAAAAAGTACAGGAGCTATGCTTTGCAGAAAAGTATCTGGAATCTATAGTAAGGCAACAGATCAATATTATGCAACGATATAAAGAATTTAAAGATTATATATTGTTATATAATCAAAAAAGTACATCACAAAAAAATACTGAGCAAAGACAGGAAAAAGAAAACTCTGCAAATAGTAAAAATGTTAATAATGAAAGAAAGAAGGAATCAATAGATGATTCGTTGTTTAATGGATGTACTGATAAAGCTTCACTTACGAAAAGATATAAGGAATTATTAAAAGTGTATCACCCAGATAATGCAAATGGGGATCAAACAATGACAATAAAAATAACGAATACGTTTAATTATTTAAAAACAAAATATGAGTAGAAATGAGGAACAATCTAAGGGTTGTTCCTTTTTTGATGTCTTTTAACCGCTTAGAAAGCTCCAGTCTGTATCAAATATCAGGCTGTTTATATAAAAATTAAATCATAAAGGAGGAAGAGAGATGCTATCAAAACGAAAAAAACGAATAGCAGCACTACTCACAGCCGTGGTTCTATTCTTAATCGCGGCTTTTTCTTTGCCTGAAAACATCCGGGCAGAGGAAGTAACAGCAACCAATTCAGACGCAGATGCAGAAGCAACTACGGAAGAAGGGTTGCAGGAGGATGGAATTGCAGTACAGGATATTGGCGACACAGGCGAGACGGTCTATATCCACAGCCGGTATTGGGATGGATGGGTGATCGCTGATTATGTGAATGTTACTGCAACCGATTACACACCGACTTTGCATGGTGCGCTCGTAGCGAAAGATGCATCCGGACGAGAGACAGAAGCTTATTGCATGCAGTCAACGAAATCTTCTGCACAATATGATGCAGCATATAAAGAGGGCAGACAGTGGCTGTCTGATAGGGATACTGCAGCAGATATTTCTATGCTCATGTTTGGCTTTGGTGGTCGTAAAGCAGATCCGAATGCTGCAGGAGGACGAAATACACAAGACGGCGGTTCATATGGAACTTACATCATTGGTGGTGTACCAAACGGAGGCTTGATGATTGCCGGACAGGTGTATGCAATGACTACTGACGAAGCAAGAGCCGTAACGCAGGCTGCAGTACACAGCACCGTCTCAGACTGCAATATTACAGCGGTAAAAGGCAAGAACAGCGGTGAAAATGTCAACCGAGCTTTTAATCACATGAAGCTGATCGCAGACAGTGCCAGACGCTGGTATGATCAGTATAAAGATTTTAAGACTGTCGGAAACTATGTAGATGCAACGGCTGCATATACACCGAAGCAGACAATTACAACTCAGGTGTATAACGTATCAAAAAAGACCTGGGAAAACTACAATGGCAGCGAACTTACAGAGAGTTATAAGGATTCATCTGGTGATGCAACATTCCGGGTTGTTTATTCTTCGTCCGGGTTATGTAATAAGCTTCTGACGAACGTAACAACTGGATCGGTAACAGTTAAGCATTCGGGATCAAAAATGACAGTGAATAATGCCAATAATTATTATGATTATCTGACAATTAGCGCAGATTCGACGAATGCGGTTGCATTTATTGCTGACTATGGAGCACTTACCTCGACGACACAGACAGTAAAGGATACCTTTACAAATACGGATATAACGCAGTATGTGTTTGGTCAGACAGTTACGATTAAGGCGAAGTATAAAGACATGCAAGGCAAGAAGCTTGCATTTACAGCTAAGACCGGCACTGGTGCCAGTCACACGAAGTATTACGGAGATGGCGACAAAAATGGTGTATCTAATTATGCAGCACGTATCTTTTACAGCGGTTCCTATCAGGATGCATGCTTTGCTTCTCCAAATGAATCACTTTCCAAGAGCGCAAGCGTAACAGCAACAGCACAGGGAGTAGGAAGTATCAAAATCCACAAGTATTCAGCTTCGCCGGAGATCACGGATGGTAATGCTTGTTACAGTCTGAAAGGCGCAGAATTTGGCATTTTCAAGACGATGGCGGATGCACAGGCGGGAAAGAATGCAGTTGCGACGATTGTAACCGATCAGGATGGTAATGGCTCCGTCGGTAATCTTGCATACGGAACCTATTATGTAAAGGAAACAAAAGCATCACCTGGTTACAGAATCAACAATAATGTTTACAGAGAAAAAGTAGACAGTGATATTCCGGTAACCTTCGATGTGCCGGAGGAAGCAGGAAATGATCCTGCTTCTGTATTAGTGCAGAAAAAAGATTCCAATGGAACAGTCCTTTTGGAAGGTTGTATTTTTGCAATCAAATATTATGATATCCAGATGGATACCGATCCGGCGCAGGCAGGAAATAGCGCAGTCAGGACATGGTATATAAAAACAGACAAACAGGGATATGCTGAGTTGAGAAATATTCAGTATATTCAATCAAATAGTGATGCATTGTATTACAATGAAGTTGGATTACCTACCATCCCAATCGGAACCATTACAGTGCAAGAGATTCAGGCACCGGAAGGCTACGTGCTTGACAGTACAATCCACACATTCAAGATTACAGATAATCCAGACAGTATCCCACACGTAGGTGTGGAAAATGACCGTACAATATCCAATTCACGAATGAAGCAGCCGTTTGAGTTAATCAAGCTTGCCGAGGGCAAGAATAATTCGACATATCTACTTGCCGGAGCAGGTTTTTCAGCCTGTCGTGCAGATCAGCTTACGTGCGTTCCAGAAAACTATGAGGCGAAGGACGGAGAAATCATTGTCAAGGATGATTTGGGATTGTTCTATATCTGGAATCAGGATCGGGCAGTGACACTGACTGCAGATGGCAACACAGAGCTTTTCACCGATGAAAATGGCTATGCAAAGTCTGTACCGCTTGCATATGGCAAGTATATTGTACGTGAGACGACAGTACCTAAGAACTTCCACCCAGTTGATCCGTTCACAGTGAATATCACAGAGAACTCGGACGAGCCTGTGAAACTTGGATATTTCACAGATAAAAGCATTAAAGCTTATCTGAAGCTTATCAAGAAGGACGATGCAACCGGAAAGAAGATTTTGTCAGATTCAGCCACATTCAAGATCTGGTCTTATGATGACAATGATTACGTGAGCTTTGACGTAACTGCCGAGGATGGTAGCACAACAAAGGTATCTGAGTTTAAGACCAAAGATGGTGAGCTTATGACACCGGGAACGCTCATGCCGGGCAAGTACCGGATTGAGGAAAGTGAGTGTCCGAACGGATATTATAATAAGCTGCAGAACAAGTCTTATGATATCACGATCGATGCGGATGCAGTCTATAAGATCTACGAAACGCCGGAAGGACAGGTCACAGACATGGGCGTTTTTGAGTACGAGATCGATAACACCAGCCTGCAAGGCACGATCAAGCTTACCAAGAACGGCGAAAAGCGGATCTACAACGAGACGACAAAGGAATTTGAGACATCGACAGTGAAGCTTGCCGGAATAACCTTTAAGGTATATGCAGACGAGGATATCCTGGCACAGGACGGATCAGGCGATACTTTGTATCTGAAAGATGCTCTTGTAGATACAATCGTAACCGATCAGGATGGTAATGCAGCGACAAAGGAGCTGCCGCTTGGAAAGTACCGAATCGAAGAGAAAACGCCAGCGGAATATGTCAAAGCCGATCCAATCAAGGTCACACTTGCCGCAGACGGACAGCGGACAAAGCTGTTGAACGACGACGGTACAGTTACAGAGGGTATCCTGTATGAGCTTACGGTTGATAATAAGCTGAAGGTTCCAGAGATTCACACGACAGCAACTGATAAAAACGGTCAGAAGGTGTTGAAGGCGGACGGAACCGTGGAGCTGATCGATAAGATATATTACGGAAATCTTGTTCCGGGCGAGTATGAATTATCCGGATACCCGGTGTATTCCAACAGCGGCGAAAAACTGACAAAAGATGGTAAAGCCGTAGAAGCTGGAACGAAATTTACTGTGACGAGCGAAACCGGATCGGTGGATGTACCATATACGATCGATGCCACGAAGCTTGCCGGACGCAGCATCGTATTTTTCGAGTTCCTGTACCGGGACGGAGAATTGATTGCATTCCATGCGGACATAAAAGATCAGGGACAGACAATCATTTTCCAACCAAACGTTCCAAAGACCGGAGATCCGGCGAAACCGATCATACCAATCGCGCTGGGCGCACTCGCTGCAGCGGGAATCGTAATTATGATCATTTTAAGGAAAAAGCATAAGTAACATATAGTCACAGAAGCCATCCGAAAGGGTGGCTTTTGTGTTATTGGAAAGGAGATACCGGATGTCAGAGGAAAAAGATGAGTATGCTAATAATCTTATAAAACATTTATTTTCAAAAGAGGGACCTTGCGGAGAGGGACCTATATTTATGACAGATCCCAACACAGATTGTACAGATTTATTGAAAAGAAATGGTTTTAAGATAATTAAGCTGGAGGAAAATTTTTATAAGTTAACTAGGTTGGATGAAAGGGGGAAAGTGGATGGCACAATCAGAAAAGATGAAACAGACGCTGGATAAGCTGGAAGCTGGCGTGATGGAGTTTTTTACAAGCGATAAATACATCTCTTATCTGCAGGTAATGAGCAAGTTTCACACCTATTCTGCTAACAATCAGATCCTGATCGCGATGCAGATGCCGGAAGCAACAATAGTCGCCGGTTATAATTCTTGGATGCGCAACTTTGATCGCCACGTTAAAAGAGGCGAGAAATCGATCACGATACTCGCACCGATGAAAGTTAAGATTAAGATCGATACGGACAGAAGGGATGCAGACGGCAAGGTAATACAAGAGGAAAGAGAAACCATCAAATTCCGGCCGGTTTCTGTATTTGATGTGTCACAGACTGAGGGGAAGCCACTTCCGGAGATTATATCGGAGCTGACCGGTGATGTGAGCCGTTATGAGCAGCTGCTTGATGCTGCAAGGCAGGCTGCACCATATCCGATCGAGATCAGGGCGGTGGAGGGGAGCGCAAAAGGCTGGTGCAATTACGCACAAGAAAAAATTGTCATTAAAGAAGGAATGAGTGAGGTACAGACATTAAAGACAGCATTTCATGAAACCGCGCATGCATGGATTCATGGTGGCGATACGGATAAGAGCCGGGAGCAAAAAGAGGTAGAAGCGGAATCAATCGCGTATGTGGTATGTAACCACTTCGGGCTTGATACATCGGACTATACCTTTGGCTATGTGGCTACGTGGGCGGGCAGGCAGAATATTAACCTATTGAAGCAGAGCATGCAGACGATCAGCCAGACTGCGAAAGCGATTATCACAGATGTTGAGCGCGCGATGGAAGAGCCGGAGCTGACAGTCAGTGGGAAGTCTAAGGAAGAGATTGCACAGGATGTAAAGGAAGCATTCGCGGATCAGGGACACCCGGAGGCATCGGTTTATGTCGCAGACACCCGGATCGATGGAGATAAGGAGCGTATAACTGCAGTGGCAGCATATAAGGGAGAGGAAAGCGAACAGGTCATGAAGCAGATGTTAGCTGACAGCCTGCCGGAGCTATCCGGGACAACCCTTTCTGTCGTCCCGGTTAACCAGGACGATGTGAAGGAGCAGGCAGGCTTCTCCAAAGATATGACGGATACAAGCTGGCCGATGGTTACGATTTTAACAAGTACAGAGCCGGACAAGCTTATGCCGGGAAGTAATATGAATATTTATGAAGCAACCGTGAAACTAAGATCGTTGGAAAATGGTTTGCGGCTTGCCGGAGAAACCGGATATGTCCGGTTGTCGATCGAATGTACATATCTTGGCATCACACAGAAATTCATTGACAGCGCAGAATTAGGCACAGGACGTAGGAATTTTTTGGACTATCTCGATGTATCGCCGGATCTATGCACTTACTTAAAGCGGCACGTACAGATCTTGGAAGTCATGACATTAGCCAGAAACGAAAATGCAGTAGGAAAGACTGGCACGTTACGACAGCAGCGGTACGAGGATATGATCTACGAATGGGCGGAAAACTGCAGACTGGCTCTTAATTACCAGGGCAATCCGCAGATACCAAAACCACCTGAATATGATCCAAAACTTATAAGACAATACGAAAATTGGGAGGTGACACGATGATTTTTAATGCAGAAGAAAATGAACTGCTTGCATGCTATATGCCGGTGGATGATCGATTAGCGTTGATCAAGTCTATCGTAAAGGATACGGCAAATATGGATGAGGATATCAGGCTGATTGCAGAAAGCGCGGTTGATAAACTTGCCCGGATGAGCGACATGGATTTCATACAGATGGCGTTTTTGCATGCAGTGTAGGAAGAAAGGAAAGGGGGAAGCGGGATGGCGTATGTGTCTAATGAAGATCTAAAGCGGGCGCGCGAGATGGATCTGCTTACGTACAAGCAAAGCTATGAACCGTGGGATCTGGTCAAGCTGAAAGATGGCTATTATCAGCTTAAAAGTCACGACAGCCTGAAGATTAACTATCACAACGGAAAGTGGCTGTGGAACTGGTGGAGCCAGGGCGTGGGTGGAAGATCTGCACTCGACTATCTTACAAAAGTGGAAGGGATGAATTTGGTTGATGCAGTCGGACAGATCCTTGGTCAGACCGCAATAAAAGAGCCGGTGATTCCGCAGGACGTACCAAAGGAAAAAGAACAGGGCTTATATATACCAGAACGGTCAAAAAATAAAGATATGATCTATGAATATCTCTGTGATCAGCGAGGCATCGATCGTGAGATCGTGAAGGACTTCGTGGATCGAGGCGAGATCTATCTGACCAATCAGCATGCAAATATCGCTTTCGTCGGTCACGACGCATACGGCAACGTGAAGCTTGTTGCGCTGCGTGGAACGAAAGGCGAGTTTAAGAATACAACAGCCGGCTCTAACCGGCGGTTTCCATTTCAGGCGCGTGCCGAGGACTGGGACGTGCGAAATAGCGTAGTGCATCTTTTTGAGGCACCGATTGACATGCTGAGCTATGCTACCCTGATGAAACAGATGGGAGTTGATTATAAGGGGCACAACATGATCGCCCTGTGCGGAATCTATAAGCCGAGGGAAAATCTAGCAGAAAGCAAAATCCCGGTTGCGCTGCAGCAGCACTTTAACGAGCTGCCATATACGAATACGGTATGTCTGCACTTAGATAACGACGGACCGGGGAAGCTTTCCGCTAAGGCACTTTCCATGGTTCTACAAAAAGACGGCTATAAGGTATATAACCAGCCGCCGCCGGAGGGCTATAAAGACTGCAACGACTATCTAAAAAACGGCGCACCAATCACAACAAAAGCAAAAGAAGAAAGGCAGGTGATACGAGGTGAATAGAACAAGACAGAAAATGGTACAAAAGCACATCGAAGTAACCGATTACGAAAATAAGGCATTAAAAGCGTTGATGGAAAAAGGCGGCTACCGGAAGGAGGCACATCTGATAAGAGATCTGATCATGAATACCATCCCGATCGAGCTTCCGAAGGAAACCTTCGATGCACTTACAACAGAGCTGCATAAGATCGGGGTTAATATCAACCAGATTGCGCACGTAGCGAATGCGACCGGACTTGTGAATGCGACTGATTTTGCAGAACAGGCAAAAAAGCTGGATGAATTAAGTTTTGAGATCAGGAAGATGGTCTTAGAACCATTCCAGCGCCGGGAGGTAGACGATCTAATCCATGATCTGCAGTGGTATGATTTCGGCGATTTGGACAGGAACATGCGGAGCATCGAGATCCGGGCAGAGCTTATATCCATGCTTAACGCAAAGGACAGGGAGCGTGAGGATGGCAGTAACTAAGATCTGGACGATCCATGAGGGCTCAGACATTAAGCAGGTGCTTGATTACGCAGCGAATGAAGGTAAGACAGTCTTAAATATCCATGTGGAGACGGATGAGACGTACAACCAGGTAGAACGACAGCAGTTTCAGGATGTCATTGATTATACAATGGCGGGATACCATGACGAGAATGACGACATGGCAAATGTACTTGATTATGCAGCGAAAGGAACCAAAACAGAGCAGAAAAAGTATGTATCCGGCATTAACTGTTCACCGGAATATGCCAGAGATCAGATGATGTTAACCAAGACACATTATCACAAAAAAGGCGGCATTCTGTTATGGCATGGATACCAGAGCTTTAAGCCGGGGGAAGTGACGCCGGAGGAAGCGCATAAGATCGGACTGGAGCTTGCTAAAAAGCTGTGGGGCAATGATTACGAAATCTTGGTATGTACACACCTTGACACGGCACATATCCATAATCACTTCGTTGTCAATAGTGTTTCCTGGCGGACAGGCAAAAAGCTGGATGTACGCTGGAAAGATATGGCAAGAGAATCCGACCGGTTGTGTCGGCAATATGGAAAAAGCGTCGTAGAAGAGCCTAAGATGAAAGGAAAACATCATGCAGAATATCAGGCGGAGCAGGAAGGTCGTCCGACATGGACGACAGCGATTAAGCAGGACATCGATGAGTGTATTGCAGAAAGCTGGAGCCTGCAGGAGTTTTTCGCTGCGTTAAAAAGCCGTGGCTATACGATAAAAGCAAACGCGAAATACTTCACATTAAAGCCGCCGGAAAAGGAACGGTTTGTCCGGATCGACCGAAGGCTTGGAGAAGCATATTCATTGGAAGGAATTGCAAAGCGGATCGGGGAGCGTATCCATGCACAGGGATTTTCGCAAAATGAGGAAGCTGCAGGAGCTGCGGGAACACGACAGGACGAAAAAAGAAAAACGAAGCGCACATACGCAGAGCGACCGCGATACAGAATTACCGGATTTAAGGCACTGTACATTCGCTATTGCTACATGCTTGGCTGTTACCCCGGAAAGCATATGACATCAAAACAGGTTAACTACCTGTACCGGGAAGATCTAACGAAGCTTAGAAAAATCCGATCGGAAACAAAATTCCTGTGCAGCAACAAGATCGAGACGCTGCAGGATCTAACCGATGTGGAATATGAGCTAAAACAGGACTTGAAGCGATACCAGAGCGAAAAAAACTATGTAACAAATAGGCTGCGGGCTGCCGGTGACAATAAGCAGGCATTGATGGAAAAGAGGGACTATCTAAGTGAAAAAATCAAAGACTGTAGAAAAAAGTTGTACTGGTGTAAAGATATCAAAGAGAACAGCCAGAAGATGAAGGATAAAGTACAAAGAGTAAGAGAGATGGAAAGGGGGCGTGAGCATGAACAAAAAGAGCGAGAGTTGTAAGTTGCAGGAGGACTGCTTCGCGTATCAGAAAAAAACAGACCGGTGCATGGCATTGAAGTCGCTTTACTGTAAGAACGAAAACTGCAGTTTCTACAGAAAAAATCAGGAAAGAAGGGATAAGTAATGGAAGGATCAAGAGAAGCAGAGATGATCGTGACCTTTGCGCTTGAGGGTATCAATTACGCTTGTCGATTATCAGGTGCATTTGCAAAAAATATCGCAGCAATGATTGCAGCCGTTGCAAAAACACCGGGAAATTCGCCCGGAAAAACACGGATGAAGCAGCTTATGCAGTCTGGCGAGCCGCTTGATTATTACGTCGTCCCGGAAGCAAAGATGAAAGAATTTGCTCAGCTTGCGAAAAAATACGGTATCCAGTACTGCGTGGCGATGAATCAGGATGGCGCATATGATCTTGTCGTCAAGAAAAGCGATAGTCCGAGAATCAACCGGATTGCCGAGCATTTGGGAATCGGACAGGTTCAGGGTGGTATCAACATGGACGTGAACGAAGAAGAAAAGGCAAATGCTACGAATATCACCCCGGAGCAGGAACTGATGCAGGACATGATGAGTCCTAATAAGAACGAAAGAGAGCACGACGAAGTAAATTTCAATCAGGAGCTGTCGGAGGAAGAACCAGCATCCGGCAGCTCATCAACCAGTTTTAATCACCGCGAAAGTGTTATGGACCAGGTTAACAACTACCAGCAGGCACAGGAAAGCGCACGTGACATGTTCGCCGGAGCGAGAAGCTTACGAGAAGCTGCCATGAGTGATCTGCCGGACGGAGCAGAGCCGGTCGTAGTCAGTATCGGCTGGGACAGACCGATGGAACGCTACAATGGAAATGGCGAACAATTATTCCGAGGAAAGACTGCAGAACAGATGAACGATGTCGATAAGATCCAATACATGGTCGATCAGGAGATGCTTGTAAATGGAAAATTATCAGAAGATTTCATCCGGCAGATGTATGTATCGGGATACAGAGTTGATGAAAACGGAATTGTATCACGGGATGACGGCGTGAAGCTTACGAGTAAGGAACGTCAGATGATCGCGGATATGATGCGCGAACCGGAACGAGGAAGAACAGCAGAAAAGTCAATGCTCGATACTGCAGCACAAACAATCAAGGAGGTGAAGAATCATGAAACTCGACAATAACTGGATCGGACAGATGGCGAAATGGACGTTATCTGATCCTGAAGCATTAAAAATGTATCTGGATATTATATCGAAATGTCCGGATTATTCAGTCAATAATCAGCTATTACTCATGTACCAAAGTCAAGAACGTCCATTTACAATGCTGAAAGCGCAGGACACCTGGGAAAGACAGGGCGTTACGATCAACCAGACAGCCGGTGCATATTCCATCTGGGAGCCTGACAAGGACGAAAATGGAGAGGTAATCTATCTTGAAAACAGCCGGGAACCTGCCGGGTATCACTATAAGTATATGTACGATGTTAATGATACCAATTACAGTTATCAGCCTGTTTCGCCAACAAGCGAGCAGGCACTTGAATCACTACTTACTAGAAACGAAATTCCGATCAGCGTCGTGGACGAAATAAAAAATGTAAGCGGCGCACGTGCGATGTATTCTCCGAAAGACAAGGTAATATATGTTGTTCGGTCTGGGAAGGTTCCCGCAGACGAATTTTTTACAGCGATTGCAACTGAGATGGGACACGCCATCTGTCATAGTCAGATGAAGGACACTACGATGACCTACAACCGGGCACAGTACCATTTTACATGTTGTACGGCAGCCTATGCGCTTGCAACCAAGTACAATGTCAGTACGGCTGCGGTAAATATTGACAATCTTCCTGATCGATTGATCAAAATGGGCGAACGTGCAGCAAAGAATGAACTGACACGCCTTGCACGGATCAATAAGACAATCGACGGAGATATCCGAATGCCGATGGAGAAGATTTGTATGAGAGATGCACAGATGGAGCAGGAGGTCGATCGCCATGCTGCAGGAACGTAAAAAAACGCTGGTGCTTGTACTGGTATTGACATATCCGTTTGTACTATACGGATTGATCCGGGCAGCACCATTCATAACACACAATGGTTTAAGTTATTTTATCGATAATCTGGAAAGGGATTTAAGTATTCACCCATTCCGGATTTTTTTTGTTAATCAGACGCCAAAGATCGTGCTAATTGGCACGATAATATATGCTTTGATTGGGGCTGTGATATATGATTCACTGAAAAATACCAGACCCGGAGAAGAGCATGGATCTGCCAGATGGGCGACCGTCCGAGAAATCAATAAAAAATATGCAGCAAAGGAAGTCGTTTTTCCTGAAGCTCCGAAGTGGATGCAGGATATGATTTTAACAAACCGTGCAAGGCTCGGTTTTGATTTTTACCGTCACGGAAAAAATGGTAACACGCTGATCTGGGGTGGCCCCGGTACTTGGAAATCGAGGGGCTATATCATACCGAATCTAATGCAGATGAACTGCAATTATGTTGTAACAGACCCCAAAGGAGAACTTGCAAAAAAATGTGGGGATATGCTCAAGAGAATGGGATATCGAGTCATTGTTTTCGACGTATCCAATCCAGAGAAGTCGGTTTGTTACAATCCATTTGTGTACTTTAGAAACGACATGGACGTGTTGGATTTTGTAAATAATTTCTTTTCCTCGCAGGAGCAAAAGGATTCACTAAAGGAAAATCAATTTTGGGACGACATGGCAAAAAACCTGATGATGGCTTTTTGTTTCTTACTATATCACGAGGCACCGAAGGAAGAGCAAAATATGGCAACCGTGTTGCAGCTTCTCCAAGCAGCGGAAGTATCAGAGGAAGATGGTTTTATGTCACCGGTTGATATGATTTTTGCGAAGCTTGAAAAAGAGAAGCCGGGGCATATCGCAGTTGGTTATTATAAAAGTTACCACAAGGGTGGTCCTAAAACGCTGCAGAGTATTCAGTCTACTTTATCGTCCAAGTTGGCATACTTTAACATGGAAGCACTCCAGAAACTTACGATCACCGATGATATCGATATTCGGAGCTTTGCCACACAAAAGACTGCACTTTTCTGTGTAACGCCGGACAGCAAGGCAAGCTTGAACTTCTTAATCGGTACTTTGTATCAGCAGATGTTCCAGCAGTTGTATGATCTAGCAGATAACGTGTATGATGGACCGTTGCCAATTCATATCCGGTTTCTGCTTGATGAGTTTGCGAATATCGCATTGCCTGATGATTATCAAAAGATTCTATCGACGGCACGATCACGAAATATTTCATTTGCGATTGTTCTACAAGATAAGAGTCAGATTGAGAAGATTTTCGACACAATATACAAAACGCTTATGGCATGTTGCTCCGAATGGTTGTTCCTTGGAAGCAACGAAAAAGAAACTTGCGAATACTTTTCTGCTCTTGTTGGTAAAGAAACAGTTATGGTACGATCGACAAGCATATCACATGGTATGAATGCCAATTACACTGTACAATACACGCCGACACAGCGTGACCTTATGACTGCAGATGAAATGCGCCGGAAGTCGAACAAACTGGCAATTCTTATTATTGAAGGCGAGAATGCATTAAAGGATGAAAAGTACAACATGAAGAAGCATCCAAATTATTATATGGTCGCCGAAGGAAAGAATTTGAAACGTAAAAAAGAGCCAGCTAAGATCTACGACTGGGGCAGCACAAAGCAGGCGAAGGCTCATATGGAATGGCAGTGGAATATTGCTGAGGAAGATAGAGATAAAGTTGTCCGGGTGGATGAGATTGAAGCAGATGGCGTAGTTATGAGTGAAGAAGAGTTGCTGGATAAACTGGCAGCATAAGATTTGAACAGGAGGAAAAAAATTATATGGATAGAAAATTAAAAATGAAAAAGAACATTCTTTTGTATATGTTCAGTATGTTAGCAGTCCTTATGGGCTGCTTTTTTTATACACCGAAAGAGGCTCATGCAGCGGAACCGGGAACGGCACAGGTAAGCACAGCGCAGATGGTGACATATAGCAGTGACATACCAACGGAAGTAACCAAACCAATCGAAAAATTAAAAAATATTGTTGAGTATATAGTTATGGCTGCAGGCTGGGTTGCTTTTGTTGTTGGAGGAATTATGACACTAATCGCACTTTTTGGTCATCAAAATGACATAAAGATTCAATCTTTAATTGTACTTTTTGCAGGATTGGTAATTGGTGTTATTCCATCGCTTGCAACGTGGATCATGAGCTAAAGGAGTGTGCCTATGAACTGGATTTTAGCAACGCTGCAGGCGTCGATTGAATTCTTCAACGCTTGGATGAGCCAGTTGTACAACGTTGTTATGCTCGATCCCGTATCGTATCAGAATGGTGCTATATGGACGATTGTAAGCAAAATATACGATGCACTTATGGGACCTGCAGTATCTATATTGATTATTGGATTTTATCTTGCGTTAATTCATGACACAGGGGCATTTATTAAAACAAGACATGCCGGAGATATCATATGGACAATTATTCTCTTATGCTTTACCGCATCGTTGTTGCAGGCAGGAAAATATATCTTACTTTTAATTTTTTGGAGTTTCAAGGAAATCCTGCAGGTTGTTACTGGTCCAAATGGAACTAATTTCCTTGATTTGTCTTGGGTGGAACTTCCCCAGCAGGTTAAGCTTGCTACGGCTGGGCTTGGCGCAACGAAAGCGACACTGTTCTTTATTGTTACATTGATTTTTGCACTTGTGATTCTGGTATGTGGCTTTACAATTATCATGGTCATATATGGGCGGCTTTTTAATATATATCTGCATATTGCAGTAGCACCGCTTGCGCTTGCCTGCGGTGCTGCAGGACCACTTAGAAGCACATTTGCATCATATTTACGATCATTCATTGGAGTATGTCTGCAGGGGGTTGTGATTGTCGTTGTATGTATGATTTTTTCAGCGTTTGCAAATAATTTTGATTTTAATACAGTGCAAACGGAGCAGATCGCAGAGTTAAAGGAAGATATGACAGAAGAAGAATTTTCAGATTGGTGGGAACAATGGGGAATGTCAAGCAAAGAGCTTGAAGCGAAAAAGGCAGAGGTACTCTGGGCTTATTTATCCCAGATGCTATTTTTGTATTTGGTAATGGCTGGCATGATTAAGGGAGCCGATTCATGGATTCACCAGAAACTTAATTTATGATAGAAGGGAAGTGGTTATATGCTTGAAGTTAAACCAAACAAAGAAATCTTAAAAATAAAGACATCCATGCTTGGATTTACAACGGGGCAGGTGGTGAGTATCACGCTTGGCATGATTGCAGGATCAATTACATATTTTGCCTTTCCGGTGCCTTTTCTTAAATTTCCGGTCGTGGCAGTCGTGGTTATATTTATCTGCAGTTTCGGTTTTATAAATTTGGACGGGATGAACGTATGGCAGATTATAAAGGCAATGATTTCAACATGGCGGATGCATAGGCATCCGCTTGTACTTCGAGGAAGGAGGGAAGATTATAATGGCAGTGATTTCAATAATGCAGATCGATCTATCGCAGGACAAGACGAAAAAAACTAGAAGTCAGGATATCATACCCATTAAGCAGATATACGAAAATGGAATGTTTAGGCATGCCGGGGGCAGATGGAGCATGACATATGACTTAAAGGATATTGATTACAATTCTGCATCAAACGATGAACGAAAAAAGGTATATGACAAATGGGAAGAACTTCTTAATTCATTGGATAGTTCAAAGGCATCGATGAAGATTACGCTTTTAAACCGCCGAATGAACAAGAAAGATCGGTTACAGCAGACACTCTTACCGACGACGGTAGGAGATGGGTACGATCGTTACAGAATAGCATATAATCGGTTAAGGTATGATGACATTCAGGGAGATAGAGGTTTTATCCAGGATAAGTATATTACTTTTTCGGTGGCAAAAAAAAATCAGGAAAAAGCAGAAAATTATTTTAGTCGACTGGAGAGAGATCTCAATAAAAAGTTCCTTACGATTGATTCAGGAATTAAGTCGCAGAATATCTACCGGCGAGGAGAAGTGCTGCACAGCTTCCTGCATGCTGGAAGGGAATCCGAATACAACTTTGCATGGAATCCAAATAAAGGCACAGCAACTAATACAAGAAAATTCATTGACCGATTAGCACCGGATCTGTTCCGACCATATGCGGATCATTTTGAACTTAATAATATGGTCGGAAGGAGCATGCTGCTCCGCACATGGGGGGCAAGCATTCGAGATGATTTTTTTACTCGACTTGCCGAAATTCACACGAATCTCGTTGCAACCTGTGATATAGTTGCGGTTTCAAACTCTGAAGCACGAAAGCTGATTGAGCGAAAAGATGACAGTGTCGAAACTAGTGCCAATCTTTGGTCTAGAAAACCTAATATCCAAAGAGGTGCTGCAGAGCGGCTTCCGAGACAGATCTCTAAAAACAGAAAGGTTATCGATGCATATAATGCAGCAATGGATTATGATAATCAGAAGATGTTTTTGGTGCAGGTACTTGTGTGTTTCTTAGCTGAAGATATGAACAAACTGGATGAATATACAGAAAGTATTCTTGATGTCGCAGGGGATTATAACTGTGAAATGTCGTATATGTATTTCCAGCAACAAAAAGGGCTTATAGATGCACTACCATTCGGAGAAAGGGTGATACAGTATCTTCGCGACTGTGATACGGATACAGCTGCGATTCTGCTTCCATTTAACAATGTGCAACTCATGCAGAACACAGGTATACCGTATGGAAAGCATGAAGAAACAAAGCAACAGCAGTGGGTTGATCGACGAAAACAAGGCTCTGGTCACGAATGGATTCTAGGAGAAACTGGCTTCGGAAAATCAATGAATTCCAAGAAAAAATCGTTTTATGAGGTGTTGTTGACAGGTGGCGATGTTATTATACTAGATCCGGATGGGGAATACGCGCCGCTTGTTCAAGCATTGGGCGGACAAGTAATTCAGGTAGGAGTGGATCATATCAACGTGGCGGACATATCTGCGGACTATGGTTATGTTGACGACAAGAGATCTGATAATCCGATTGTGAAAAAAAGTAATCTGATACTATCCTTCATGGAGGCAATCCTTGATGATGGAACTCGATTCAGTGAAACAGAAAAGTCTCTTGTTGATAGGGCTGTACGTACTCTTGGTGAAAATGTGCTTTCGGGTATGTATCCTCAGATGACTCTTGAGGATATTTATGAACTGCTTTTACAGTATCAGGAACCGGCTGCAAAACAGCTTGCACTTGCGTTAGAGCGTCACATCAAAGGTTCCTTTAATTCTTTTGCACAACCTACGAATGTCTATATACAAAGCAGACTTGTATGCTACAATCTTTCGACGCTTAGCAAACAAGAAAAGGATGCTGGAATGATTGTTATTTTAGATCAGATCGACCAGAGACTGATATACAACCGGAGACTTGGCAAGGCAACTTATATAACTTTTGATGAGATGGATTATTTCTTTAAGCATCCTGCATCAACGCTTATTATTGAAGATTTCTTTGAACGTTGTCGAAAATATGGAGGATTTCTGCGAGCTATTGTTCAGAACGTTACGAAAATATTGCAGAATCCGGCTGCGGAAACGATGCTTAAAAATTCAGAAAACGTAATTATGTTCAAACAAAATCATCTCGACGCAGTACAACTTGCCGATATGTATAAGTTGTCAGGCATCCAGATTCGGAAACTTGAAACTGCAGAGCCGGGGCATGGCATCGCTAAAATCGGAAATGTTATTTTTGCATTAGATGATACAATGCCAGAAGATTCTGAAATTTATCAGCTAATAAATACTACGGTTGTAAAAAGTGCATAGGTGGTGGTCGTATGCTGGTAAATACACAGAGAGATACGGATATTGTATCTGTATCAAACCGGACGGAACAGGAAGAAGAAAAAGAAAGCTGGACGCGCGAAAAAGCACTGGAACGAAATAAGAAGAAGCTGCAGGAAAAAAAAGAAGAGACGGTGACGGAATATCCGGACACCGTCGATGCTCTGCACGAAAAGATTTTATCAATCCAACAAGGAGAAAAAAATCCGGAGAACGCTGAAGAATCCGGAAAAAACTATGTTGTAACAAAAGGAAAGACAATAAAAAGAAAGCCTACAGATGAAGTTCTATGTGTTAATTCAAAAGTAACAGGAGCAGTGAAAGACAGTGTACAGGAGTTTGCTAGTCTTTCGCTTTCGGATGCGGAATATGCCGGGCGTCAGAACCGGTCAGATAGTGATCCGGACTATGCTGGAAGTGTAGTCCGAAGATCTGCGAAAGCGGTGTCTGGTTTTGTGCTGAAAGAAATACTGCTGCTTGTAAAAGCAATCGCAACAGCCGTTGGAAAGCTAGTACTTGTATCGATTGGTGCGGCAATTATTGTTGTAACAATCGCTGCCGGTGTTCTTCACTCCATATCCGGCACAGAGGATGAAGCCGGAGAAACTGCAGCACAGTATGAGTATCACAGTTATAATCAGCATAATTACACAGGGCAGGCAAACAAGGCATGTGGTGTGACAGCTGCAGCATCAGCTCTTCGGAGCCTGGGACTGCAGATCACGCCGGATATGCTGGAACTACATAATAACAATCATGTAGGACTTTGGTATGGTGCGGACGCCTGGGTAAATAATCATTATCCTGTGCAGATAACCAGAGGAACTGTGTCAGCAGACACGATCGATCAGGCGCTGCAGCAAGGATCGCTATGTGTAGTTTATCTGCATAATAACTGCGATGTATCAAGCGGGAGCAGTCAGTGGAACACCGGAAGAAACGTATCCGGCGGGTGCCACTGGATCACTCTGATCGGGTACACGGAAGCCGGGTTGATAGCTGCACTTGATCCTGCAGATGGAACCGGCAATGAGGAATACTGCAGACCGGAAAACTGTGAGGGCGGCACGACCGATAAAGCAATATCTATGGAAGAAATCATGGAGAGCTGTAGCAATATTTATGTGATCACACCGACAGAAACAAGAACGGATGATGAGAAGCTGCTTGCAGCATTAATCTATAGCGAAGCCGGAGCATCCTATGAGGACAAGCTTGCTGTCGGAACAGTTGTTATGAATCGGTTAGATATGCAGTATGGCGGAGCACTGACACTAGAGGATGTCATATACGCACCGAACCAATTTGAGGGCACAAAGACAGCGAATTTCCGGAACGCCCTGGCAAACGGAGCACCGGCACAGTGCCAGCATGTAGCTTACGAGATACTGCAGGAAGGGAAGCGGTCAGACAAGATTCCTTCAAGCTGCGTGTCCTTTATGGCGCTGTCGATTAGCGAGAGCGAGATGCGCTGGAGAACCGGCTGCACACAATTTATTATTATAGATCAGCGTTTCGGCTGGTAGCGGAGATGGTTTAATTCCGGGTTCGATTCCCGGAACTCTGCTTTGATGGTATACAGGAAAGGCAGCAACCTGTGTGACATTATGCAAAATGACGGGATCAGGAATTTGATCAACCGTCATTTTTTGTGCACTTTTTCAAAAATTCAGCTTAAATATGCCAAGGGATAAGTGCACCCTTTTTTCAGGAATGCCTGGGGACAGTCTGCGGTCATGTTCCCCCTTCCCACACCCTACCCCCTCATACCGGGATGTTTACCGGAACGAAAGAATGAGAGAAAAAGATAGATAGTGGCATAATGTACAGATGGTTCGTAGCACTTCCATAATGTGCTGGAAATTTTTGTAAACATTTTTCGAGAAGAGGATATCAAATATGCCGTTTTGTGCTTGAATGTTGTAGAATCATGAAATAAAATATATGTAAGAATCTAAGGCGTTTGAAAAAGTGTTACGAAATTCTGGTTTGATGGTGCTATCTAATATCAAAGGAGGGATGCAATCATGGAGAAAGAAAAAACATTGGTTGAATTATTTCAAGACATGCGTGAGCAATTCTTAGCTGCTCATGGACGACTTTATACTCCGCAAGAAGCTGCAATTCTAACGGAAGAAATAAGGGAAGAACTAAAAAGGGGGAAAATGTCAGATGAAAATTAAGGCTTTTGCGGTATTGGATACAAATGTGTTAGTATCTGCAGTTATTTCCAGTAGTGGATATCCGTATGATATCTTAAGGCTCATACAGTCTGGTAATGTAATTCCGATTTATGATGAGAGAATGTTAAATGAATATAAAGAAGTATTTCATTATGATAAGTTAAAAATATCGGAAGAAACTTTTCAGCAAACATTTACTCTTATATTGAAATCTGGATTACTTATTCAGGATGTTGAGACTACGAAAGCACAATTACTTGATCAGAGCGATATTCCTTTTTTTGAAGTAAAAGAAAGCTCGGAAGAATTTGATTCAGTTTTAGTAACCGGTAACCTGAAACATTATCCGGAACAAAGAGACATAATCACACCTAAAGAATTTATATTGCTGTTAGATCAGATGGAACGATTCATAAAAATAGATTTTGATTACGAAAAAAATGTTCAACAGATAATAGGAGATCAGATTGCTTCAGGTAAATATATTGAGGGATATAAGGTTTTTGGGGATGAGAACAAAGATAAGTTTAATTCTGGCAGACAATCAGTTTTGAAGATGTTAGATCAATATAAACAAGAATCGCAACAGCATAATGTAAAAGAAAGAACAGATAGAGAAATCAGATAATTATGCAGCCTATCCAGATCATATACATGGATAGGCTGTTTTTTTGTGCCTGAATTTTGTACAGGAATATATTTTTGATTTTGAACCCTTTTATTTTCGTCCAGGTTCTCGAAAAGTGTATTTGACCAGTTTTACATTCCCTCATTGAGCAAGCAGGGGATTGGTGTACATTGTATGAATACAATGTACCCAATCCCGCTTGTTGGGGAGTTCCCCAATCCCCCGGAGAATGAAAAAAAGGAAAGTGTAGCTGCGCTGCAGCATGAAAAACCGGAACGAAAAGAAGCATATCGACATAAATCTGCAAATCCGGGAAAAAATCGAATTTGTACATTTTTAGAAAAAAAGAAAGTTTGCTACAATAAAACACGCAAGGGGCTGATTGGCATTCCCTTGCGTGTTCCTTGATAATTGAATAAGTCACAGCGATAACGTTAATCACCACGAGCCCGCTTAAGTAACTTATTAGATTCAGTTCGTTTTTGATAATATCATAAAGTCTGTTGATACAAAAATGTATGAATACGAATAGTGAAAAAAAGACGATGATACAGTCGGAAAGATATTACGGGGCGATGAAATGGGTGGCTGCAGGATATAACAATATTCACATCTGAGAAGGCAGCTTTTAGAGGATAATGATACTTACCGTGGAAAAAAGCACGGTCTGTGTGGAAAGCAGATGTCAGAGGACATATGCCAGAGCGAGGGATGAAACTCTGGATCGCGATGGACTATAAATGATATATGGTTAAAGACGAGGATAGCAGTCTGAGACCGCTATCCTCTTTCTTTGACTGAAATGTTATAATACGGTCAGGAGGAAATGGATATGAATTACAATTATGAAAAAATTCTTAAGACCGCTAAATTTCAGAATCTGGAAAGATGGATATATGAAGCTGTATGTGAAGCTGCGCGGAACATGACCAAGGAACTTCTGGAAGAACTCGATAAGTTTTTGCAGCAAACAAGAGATGCAAAAAGATATGCAAATAAGCAAAAAAGAAAAACAACGATAAAAACAGTATATGGTGAGGTCGAATATATCAGGCACATGTATTATGATAGAAAGACGGGGCATCATGTATATCTTCTTGATGAGAAGCTGCAGATGGAAAAAATTGGAACCGTATCAGCAAATCTGGCACAGGTAATAGCGGAAGCTGCGGTAGAAATGCCATATCGAAAAGCTGCAGAATTGATATCACAGACAAGCGGACAGACAATCAGCAGTCACGGAGCATGGAACGTCGTGCAAAAGATTGGGGAAGAAATTGGTCGGGAAGAAGAAATAATGTTGAATGAAATGGAAGAAGAGACAACCAGAGGGGAGACAGAAAGCCCGATTATCTTTATGGAAGCGGACGGCGTATATTTGAATATTCAAAAGAATAAGAAAAAAGCAAAATCACAGGAAATGAAGCTAGCAACCGTCTACACCGGATGGAGCAAGGACGGCAAAAAATTAGTTAATAAGAAAGTGCTTGCCGGAATGGCAGGATCAACGAAATTTAATACGAAAACTGAAGCACTCATTCAGAGTGTTTTTCATATAGAAGCAGATCAGGTGCGCGTGCTAAATGGCGATGGCGCGGCGTGGATCAGTAACACATACAACCCAGAACGGATCTTCCAACTGGATCGGTTCCATATCGTGAAAAAGATCAGAAGTGCAATTAAAGTAAAAAAATTCTCAAATCAGATACTTTGGAAAATGATGTCCGGAGATTACAGCGGTGGTCTGCAGGACATAGAAACATATATCAACAGCATCGATGACGGACAGCATAAAAAGGAATTAAAGGATGTAAGAGACTTATATAGATATCTTACAAATAATATCGATGGACTTCCGCGTTGGCAGGAGCAGCTTATTGCACTTGGGATTGATCTGCAGGCACCGGAAGGACAAACATATAAAAACATGGGCGTGCAGGAGAACCAGAACTGCAGCCTAATCACCAACCGGATGAAGGGGCGTAAAATGCGCTGGTCGGTCGAGGGAGCAGATAATCTAGCTAAGATAATCTACACCCGCGAAAATGCAGATCTCGAAAAGATCATTGAAAAATACGATGGTGTGATTATTCTCCCGGATGATTATGAGAAAGAGATTCAGATATTATCTGCAGATAAAGTTCAGAAGGTAATCGGATCCGGAAGCAGATATATAGAGATCCTGCAGGGCGCACTTCCGGTGCTTGGAAGCCCGATTGGGAACTATACAGATGCAATTAGAAAAATGAGCATGGTATAAAAAACTGATTGTACAATCACTTGCAATAAGTTATAATGACAGTGATAAGTTCATTCAGTTCAAATATATTTTCCTTGATGATTAAAATTTGTTTTTGATTCGGATTTCTCACCGAAAAAACAGTCCGTCGAAAATGACGGATATGCAAGGGAAATAAGCCCCCACACTTCGGTAACACATTCGCATAGCAGGTAAAAGTTGCTAAATCCTGTTAAAAAGGGTATAATGTCACTATATGACTTTAAACAGCCGGAATCAGTCTGGCTTATTACGGAAACGGAGGTAAACGCATGAAGGGTTATTTATCGAATGAAAACGGTGAAATCATTATAGAGAATGAAGTTATTGCCCAGTATGCCGGACACGCTGCATTGGAGTGCTTCGGTATTGTTGGTATGGCAACCATCAGCATGAAGGATGGTATTGCGAAGCTTTTAAAGGGCGACAGTATCAGCAAGGGTGTCAATGTAGTCATCGGTGAGAACAATGAGCTGTCTATTGATTTTCACATTATTGTGGCATATGGTGTCAGCATTTCGACGGTATGTGACAATCTGATCAGTACCGTACAGTATTCCATCGAAGAGATGACAGGTATGAAGGTGAAGGCAATCAACATCTTTGTTGAGGGCGTTCGTGTGATAGATTAATAACATAGATCAGGAGGACAGACAAAGTGGCTACAAAGGTAATTGATGCCCAGTTGTTACAGAAAGCATTTATTGCTGGCGCATACAACTTAGAGAGAAATAAAGATTATATCAACGAATTGAACGTATTCCCGGTGCCGGATGGCGATACAGGTTCCAATATGTCACTTACGATCATGGCGGCAGCCAGAGAGGTAAGTGCACTGGAGAACCCATCGATGGATGAGCTTTCCAAGAAGATTTCCAGCGGTTCCCTGCGTGGAGCAAGAGGAAATTCCGGTGTTATCTTATCCCAGCTTCTGCGTGGCTTCTGCAAGGAGATCAAGGGCAAGAAGCAGATTACAGTATCGGTACTTGCAGATGGTTTCGTACGTGCCGTAGAGACGGCATATAAGGCAGTTATGAAGCCAAAGGAAGGTACAATCCTGACTGTGGCAAAGGGCGTCGCAGAGAAGGCAGTGGAGCTTTCTGAGATGGACATGGATTTCGAGACACTCGGACAGGAGATTCTCGATCATGGTAACGAAGTGTTAAAGCAGACACCAGAGCTGTTGCCAGTATTAAAGGAAGCAGGTGTGGTTGATTCTGGCGGACAGGGACTGATGGAGTTTCTGACGGGTGCATACAACGGCCTGACAGGAAAAGAAGAGATCAAAGAGCCGGTGACATCCGGCGGTGCAGCGAAGGCACAGACGATGTCTTCAGAAGAGATTGATACATCCCATATCAAATATGGTTACTGTACAGAGTTTATCATTATGCTTGAGAAGGAATACAATGCAGAGATCGAGGCAAAGTTCAAGGAGTTCTTAACTTCAATCGGTGATTCTCTCGTTGTTGTATCGGATGATGAGATCGTGAAGGTACATGTGCATACGAATCATCCGGGACTTGCGTTTGAGAAAGGTCTGGAGTATGGTTCCCTTACAAGCATGAAGGTCGACAATATGCGTGAGGAGCATAAAGAAAAGGTCATTCATGAGCAGGATCGCAAGAAGGCTGCCGAGCAGGAAGCTGCGAAGGAAGAGCCGAAGAAGCCATTTGGGTTTGTGGCAGTTTCCGTCGGAGAAGGCTTGAATGATATCTTCAAGGATCTCGGTGTCGATCATATCATTGAGGGTGGACAGACGATGAATCCAAGTACGGAGGATGTGTTAGATGCAATCTCCAAGGTAAATGCAGAAACTGTATTTGTATTCCCGAATAACAAGAATATTATCTTAGCAGCCAATCAGGCAGCCGAGATTGAGGAAGAGAAACAGGTGATTGTGATTCCAACCAAGACGATTCCACAGGGTATCAGTGCGCTCATTTCGTTTGATGAGACAGCAACTGCCGAGGCAAATCAGGCTGGCATGGAAGATGCGATTACTGCAGTGAAGAGTGGACAGGTTACCTATGCCGTGCGTGATACTTCCATCGATGGCAAGGAGATCAAGACCGGCGATTATATGGGTATCGACGATGTAGGTATCCAGGCGGTTGGACAGGATATCACAGAGGTGGTAAAGGATCTGATTGGTGCGATGGCAGATGAGGATTCCGAGCTTCTGAGCATCTACTACGGCAGCGATGTCGAGGAGGAGAAGGCAAATGCACTGGTAGAAGCTGTGCAGGCAGCGTATCCGGACTTTGAAGTCGAAGCGCATGCAGGCGGACAGCCAATCTACTATTACATTTTGTCTCTGGAATAAAGTGAATCAACGAAATTGTCGGAAAACAATTTCATGTATAAATCCTGACAGAACGTGTGTTTTGTCAGGATTTTGTTATAGAATATGGAAAGAAAAATATGAGAAAAGAAGACAGTATCCAGACAATTAAAGGCATTGGAGAGAAAACGGCAGAAAGCTTTGCGCGGCTTGGCATTTTTACGATCGATGATCTGCTGCATACATATCCTCGTAACTATCTAAGCTACGAGGAACCGGTGTGTATCCGGGATGCAGCAGTTGGCGAGCGGCATGCGATCCGGGCGATGATCACCTCCTATGTGACCGTCAAGCAGGTGCGGAGCTTAAAGCTTACAATCCTGACCGTCAGTGACGGTGATATGACGATGCATATGACATGGTTTAATCAGCCATTTTTAAGAAATGTGTTCCACAAGGGGGATTCGTATATCTTCGTTGGAACGGCCAAAGTAAAAAATGGCATGCGTGTCATGGAGCAGGCAGAGTATTATAAACTTCCGGTGTATGCCGGGATGCAGCAGGAAATGCAGCCGGTTTATCCGCTTACGAGCGGACTTTCGAACAAGACATTCCAGAAAGCCATCATGGCAACACGGGAGCTGATTTGTCAGATGGACGATTATGTACCGGAGGAGGTACGGGCAGAGCACAGTCTGATGGAATTATCGGAGGCGTATGAGAACATTCATTTTCCGATGAATCAGGCTGTCTTAAAAAATGCGATCCGCAGACTTGCTTTTGACGAGTTTTATCAGTTCCTCTATGATATGGCATCCATGAAGAAGACAACGCAGTTACAGGAGAATCTGCATAAGATCGTACAGGGCAAGGCAGTTGCGGATTACATATCGAATCTTCCGTTTTCCCTTACAAAGGGGCAACAGCAGGCAATCGAGGATATCTTAGCAGATATGGGTGGCGATGGTGTGATGAACCGCCTGATCCAGGGAGATGTTGGATCGGGAAAGACGGTCGTTGCGGCTGCAGCTCTGCTTGCCTGTGCGAAGGCTGGGTATCAGGGTGCGCTCATGGCACCGACGGAGGTGCTTGCACGACAACATTACGAGGAGTTGGCGGAGCAGTTTTCGCATTATGACATCCGCACAGCATGCCTTGTTGGCTCGACACCACTCAAGGAGAAGCGGAGAATCTACGAAGAAATTAAGCAGGGTGAGGTTGATATCGTGATCGGCACGCATGCGCTGCTGGAGGATAAGGTGGAATTTAAGGATCTGGCACTGGTTGTAACCGATGAACAGCACCGGTTCGGCGTCAACCAGCGAAAGAAATTATCAGACAAAGGGTATGGTGTTCATACGCTTGTCATGTCTGCCACACCGATTCCGCGGACGCTTGCCATTATCTTATATGCGGATATGGATATCTCGATCATCAAAGAGTTACCAAAGGGCAGAAAACCGATCAAAAACTGTGTGGTTGGCACGAATTACCGCCAGACGGCATACCAGTTTATCGCAGGGCAGATTGCCGAACAAAGTCAGGTCTATGTCGTCTGTCCGATGGTGGAAGAAAGCGAGACGCTCGACGTGACGAATGTCACAGAATATGTGGATACGATGCGGGCAAATTTACCTGCAGGCACACGGATTGAGATGCTGCACGGACAGATGCGGGCAGATGAGAAAAATGAGATCATGAAACGGTTTTCGGAAGGTGAGATTGACGTGCTTGTATCGACAACGGTTATCGAGGTGGGCGTCAACAATCCGAATGCAACCGTGATGATGGTGGAAAATGCAGAGCGGTTTGGACTGGCACAGCTGCATCAGCTGAGGGGCAGAGTCGGACGTGGAAAGAAGCAGTCATACTGTATCTTCATCAATGGAAAAGAATCGGAAGAGTCGATGGAACGTCTGCGTGTGCTGGAGAATTCCAACGATGGATTCTTTATTGCAAGCGAAGATCTGAAGCTTCGTGGACCGGGAGATTTCTTCGGAATCCGGCAGAGCGGCGATGCATTGTTTGAGCTTGCGGATATCTACAATCATGCGGATATGCTGCAGCTTGCGCAGGATATGCTCAAAAAATATGGAAAGACGATACAGCCGGTCCGCAGAAACCGGGGAGGAATCTCCGAGACCGTGTTATAGAAAAAACGCCAGATTTCCTATGAAAACGGTTGCCGAAAAGGGCAAAAAAGCATATAATAGGCACGTGTTTAATTAAATAAGATAAGAGGAATGACATGAAAGTAAAAGTAGGGTATATTACACGCTGGAGAAGAGCCATTTTCTTTACTCTGGTGGCATGTATTGTTGTATTTGGACTGGTATCTACCGTATGTGCGAAGCTGATCGAAGCGGCACTTGTTTCGAATATGGTAAGTGTTGCGGCACTGCTTCTGTGCATCGTTGTATTTGTGCTTGTATTGAGTGACAAATGGGAACGCTTTGAGGGCGAAGGAATCGCCGCGATTGAGAACGGGGAATTTACATATCATGATAAGAAGCGCCATATCGAGATTGCGATGGATGATATAAAAAGTGTAGATATCAAACCGATTACACTTGGACAGACAAGCAAGACGAATCTTGCGTATCTGCTCGTGATCAAGACGAATAAGAAGAAATATCAGATTGAGTCGGAGCGTGCCAGAGGACAGGCATACGATGAGGTTGACCTGCACCGATTATATATCTGGATACAGGAAAAACGTACAAAGTAAGAGGGTTACAGGGGAAGGAATCAGGTGAAGCAATGAAGAAAAATAATAATAAGGTATGGATTGCGGTGATCGCAGTGCTGGTTGTCGTGATCGCGGCATTGATCGTAGTGCTGGTGCGCAGAAAACCGAAGGATGACGTCGAGAAGGTAACCTCCGAGGAGGCAATCCAGACGGAGACAGAGGCAACGCCGGAGACAGCCTCGGATGCGACAGAAGCGGCAACAACAGAGGCGCAGGCGACACAGGATTGTTTTGTCAAAGTGACCAACAGCAATTCGTGGGAGAGTGCAAACGGATACAGCGGACAGCTCGATTCAACGATCACGAACAAGACAAGCGGTGCACTGAAAAACTGGGAGATTCGGATGACGGTGCCAGATAAGACGACATTAGATAGCTCATGGAATGGAACATTCAAGCTGGATGGAACGACATTATCGGTAAAGTGTGTGGATTACAATGCAGAGGTTCCAGCAAACGGCAATCTGAAGGATATCGGCGTCATCGTAACTGTGCCTTCACAGGCAGATCTGAAGGCCATCTGTGACAGCGCCGTGCTGTATGTAGATGGAAAAGAATACAAAGGAAGCAGTGCGTCTTCAACAACAGAGGCAACGGAGGCAAAGGAAGAGACGAAGCCGAAGGAAAAGACAGAGCCGGAGAGCGGTACCCCAGTTGACAATCATGGCAAGCTTACATTGAAGGGAACGGATATTGTTGATAAAAATGGAGACAAATATCAGTTAAAGGGTGTCAGTACACATGGTATCGCGTGGTTCCCGGAATATGTGAATCAGGATGCGTTCCAGAGTCTGCGTGATGATATGGGAGCCAATCTGATTCGTATCGCGATGTATTCCGGTGAAAATAACGGATATTGCACCGGTGGTGACCAGAAGCAGTTAAAGGAATTGGTGAAAACGGGTGTGGATGCAGCAACGAACCTTGGTATGTATGTTATTATCGACTGGCATGTATTAGGTGACCAGAATCCACAGACCTATAAAGAAGAGGCAAAGGCATTTTTTGAAGAAATGTCTTCTCTGTATAAAGATTATGATAATGTGATTTATGAAATCTGTAATGAGCCAAATGGTGGAACGACATGGGCAGACGTAAAATCCTATGCGGAAGAGGTGATTCCGATTATCCGCAAGAATACGAAGGATGCCCTGATCATCGTAGGAACACCAACATGGTCACAGGATGTAGATATTGCGGCAGAAGATCCTGTTACCGGATATGACAATATCATGTATGCCGTTCATTTCTATGCGGCAACACATACGGATAACATCCGGAACAAAGTGACAACGGCGCTTTCCAAAGGACTGCCGATTTTTGTCAGTGAATTTTCCATCTGCGATGCATCTGGAAATGGTGCGATTGATTACGATCAGGCAGCAAAATGGTTTGATCTGATTGATTCCAACAATCTGTCTTATGCCGCATGGAACTTATCGAACAAGGCAGAGACGTCATCCTTGATTGATTCGTCCTGTACAAAGACATCTGGCTGGACAGACGAGGATTATTCTGAGACAGGAAAATGGCTCAAGAAGCAGATGCATGGAGAAAACTGATCAGGATGAACATGGCATATAGTCCAGGCATTCTAAAATAAATAGTAAAAGGAAGAAGAATATGCGTGTAATAGCTGGAACGGCACGTAGTCTGCCGTTAAAAACGATAGAAGGTCTGGAGACGCGACCGACGACAGACCGGATCAAAGAGACATTATTTAATATGCTGACCGGGTATGTGCCGCAGGCAAAATTCTTGGATTTATTTGCAGGAAGCGGCGGCATCGGAATTGAAGCGCTGTCCCGTGGGGCAGAGAGCTGTACCTTTGTCGAGCAGGCAAAAAATGCAGCCGCATGTATCGAGGATAACCTGAAATTCACGAAGCTTGCAGATAAGGCACAGGTGCGGAAGTTTGATGCGGTAAGTTTTGTCTCATCCCTGCCGGAAATTGATTATGATGTGATCTTTATGGATCCTCCATATAGCAAGGGACTGGAGCGCAGAGTATTAGAGGTGCTTTCCACAAAGAAATTTACGACAGATACCCTGATTGTAGTGGAAGCCGCATTGGACGAGGATTTCTCGTATGTGGATGCACTTGGATTTGAAATAACAAAAGATAAGCATTATAAGACGAACAAGCATGTCTTTTTGATGCAGAAGGAGAACGTATGAGCATAGCAGTTTACCCGGGCAGCTTTGATCCGGTTACGCTTGGACATCTGGATATCATTCGCAGATCAGCGGCGATATTCGACCATGTAATTGTCGGAGTTTTGAATAATACATCGAAAAAACCATTGTTTTCTTTGGAAGAACGTGTTAATATGTTGAAAGATGTAGTTTCCGAGATTGAAAATGTATCGGTAGAATCGTTTGACGGTTTGCTGGTGGACTTCGTCCGTCAGAAGAATACGAACGTGATCATCCGGGGACTTCGTGCCTTAACAGATTTTGATTTAGAGATGCAGATGGCACAGAGCAACCGCATAGTTGCCAAGGATGTCGACACTGTGTTTTTGTCGACAAGCACGCAGTACTCGTATCTGAGTTCCAGCGTGGTAAAGGAATATGCAAGGTATGGTGTTGACCTGACTGAATTTGTTCCCGCGTGCATTATTCCCAAATTAATCGAGCGAATGAATGAGTTGGATATAAAGAGGTCATAGGAGGATTCTTAAGATGGGTAAAAAAGGCGTTGAAAGTATGATCGAGGAGATCAAGGTATACATTGAAAATTGTAAGCCAATGCCATTGTCACAGACAAAGATTTCAGTACAGAAGCCAGAGCTTCTCTCTATGTTGGATGAATTAGAGTTAAAGCTTCCGGGCGAGATTGAACGTTGTAAGAAAATTATGCGTAACAAGGAAATGATTCTTGCTGATGCAAGAACCCGTTCCGATGCGATTATTACAGAGTCCGTAAATGAGGCAAATCGTATGATTGAACAGAACGAGATCACACGTCTTGCCAACATTCGTGCAGACGAGATTCTGGAGAATGCCAGAAATCAGGCACAGCAGATCGTAGATCAGGCTTCTGAGGAAGCAAATGAGATCCGTCTGGGTGCAATGTATTATACAAAGGACAAGCTTACAGAAATGCGTGATGTCTTCCAGAAGATTCATGACATGGAGAAGGAAAATTACCGTGTTCTGATCGAGTCTCTGGAGAACGATACGTATGTGATCGAGACAAATATGACAGAGATGGATACGAACATCAATATGTTCACTGCTTCTTCTAACATGTCTTATGAGGAGACGGATGATCTTGACAGCGCATTCTCAAATGAGCCAGCTCCAGCTCCAGCTCCGGCACCACAGCCAGCTCCAAGCTATCAGGAGAAAGCCGCTGAGGATGAGGAAGAGCCAGAAGAGGACGATGACGATATCGACGTATACGGCGAGCGTGACGAGGAAGAGGATGACGACGATGATTTTGATGATTTCTTAGACGAGTAAGAGATACATTGCAAAACCAGTCATACATCCACAGATACATTTGACAACGAAATAATAAATCATGGACAGCCCGGATTGTTTCGTGACCTGTAAGGTTTGGAGAAAGGCAGAGATGCCGCCAAACGAGGTACACGCAAGAATCAGGGCTGTTTTGCTTGCAAGGGGAAATGCACTTGCGGCAAGCACGGTGCTTCCCTGAGTGATCTCGAGTATGCCGCACAGGACGGTCGATACATCCTGTGGCAGGTCCGGGATGGCGCAGACAAGTGCAAACAGGATGGAACAGATCATGATGTACAGACCGACATAGGTGATCTGAATGACGGATTGTAACAGCAGATCGTTTGTCTGCATGGATATGGCTTGCTGAGATACACCTTTCTGGGGATATTTAGCGGTATGTACAGATGGGGGTGATAAATGACTGGTAATGGCAGCTTCTTTGGATGCAGGATGCAGTTTGGAGAATGCGGATGCATATTTATGTTTCTTGATCACATGAAAAACAAGAAATACGATGGATGTGACAAGCACATACGGCATATAGAGAACTACAAGCAGAAACCAGAACGGAAACCGATCCTGTAGCACAGTGTGACCGATATAGCCGGACAGAAACATTGGACTGATGTTATTACACAGAGGGAGCAGTATCGTGGCGGTGGATGGCTTGATATAGCCCTCCTTCGTGAAGTCGGAAGCCATCTTTGCACCGAGCGGATAGCCACATAGAAGTCCGAGCAGGAATAAGACAGGAATCGCATAGGCGGCGCCTGTTTTTTTGGTGCGGATTTTGAGGACGAAGAGGTTTGATAAGAGCATAAAGGGAAGAAGCAGGGGCAGGACATCGTGAAACCAGAGCATAAGTCCGGCACGTGCCCCGGTGACTACGACCTGATTTTCCCCGATGAGTGTCAGAAGAAAAATAATCAGACAAAATAGCATAGAAAAACTCCCATATCTTCCATAATAAAATGTATGAACGTGGAAGGTGTTATAGAACCGGGAGTTTTCTTGTATAATCGTTCGGAAGTGTGATGCCGTAATGATTATAGTAGATGCAGTTGTAAAGTTCAGTTGCACGCAGATCGTATTGCCACATGGTGCGTGCGAGTTCTGTGTCAATGGCAGGATAGGCGGAAAGTATAGTGTCAAAATCAGCTTTCTTCGTGATGACTGGAATCATAGATGATTCATGTAGCTGCCGGATCAAGCTGCTGGATTCCTTTTTCAGCGCCAGTATATTTGCATAACATGCATAGTCGGATCCGATAAACTTCTGCCGGTCGGACTCGGTATAGCCAAGCAGCAGATGCAGGAGCGCCCGGGCGATGCGGCTCCTTGTGATGTCTTTCGTCTTTAACTGCTCGACAAGCACTTCATAGTCGATTGGATATGGGGCATGCTGCAGTTTATCCGCAAGTGCCGGGGAGATATCACAGATATCCGAAAGCTCCGGTTCCCGAAGTCTGCAAGCCTGTACGAAAGGTGTCAGCATTGCATCCGACAGATAGGTGTGGTCGGGTGTCTCCATGCGCAAATAGGTTGCCGGTGGAACCTGTGCGGCAAGTGCTGAAAAGTCCGTTCCTTTCGCAAGGGCTGTCCGGATGGCAGTTGCCGAGCTGATCTGTGCCTGTAGATCGGTATCGTGATAGTCATTTGAAATCCGTTTGATAAAGATTGGTCTGATATTGGCATGTAGCTTCTTAATCGCGCACAGATAGGAGAGCGCGAGCGTATTGTTTGGTGCCTTAAGAAGCGCGGCTGCCGAATCTCCGCAGATTGCGGCGATTGCAGTCTGTCTCGCTCTCGGGTAGGAAACTCCGACTTTTAATGCCTGCTTTAAGGCAAGCTGATAGTTCTCCGGTTCCTCGGTCAGAAACTCTGCCACCTGTTCAAATACGTCCGGTTCTGCCTCTTCAACGCCAAACGCCAGATAGTCAATCGCATGAAGGTTCTTTAAGATTGCGACAGCACCATCCGCAAAATCTCCGGCACTTCCGGTCGCATACACAAACGGAAGCTCTAAGCACAGGTCAAATCCATCCGCAACCGCCATTTCCGCGCGTGTGTATTTGTCCCACAGGGCGATACTGCCACGCTGCAAGAAATTTCCGCTCATCAGCGCAATTGCGTGGTCGGCATGCGAAAGAGACATCGCTTCCTCGAAGAGATAGTGATGTCCGTTGTGATATGGATGAAATTCTGCTATGACTGCTACGTTACTCATATCGTTATTATACCAATCCGGTTAGAATTCATCAAGGCTTGCCGGCTGGGATTTGGTGGAAACTTATTTTGGTTGGCATTTTTTTAACTATGATATATAATATGGAATCGTTGATGATATAGGACATTGACATTCAGGGATAAAATGGAGAATAGACGATGAAGAACGAACAAGAAAAAACAGAATGGATGCAGAAACCGGTTGTAGTATGGCTTGGTGCGATGCTTTGCTGCTTCCTGTGGGGAAGCGCATTTCCGTGTATCAAGATCGGTTATAAGCTGTGGGAGATCAATTCTCTGGATACGGCATCGCAAATTTTATTTGCGGGTATGCGTTTTTTGCTTGCGGGCATACTGGCAATCGTGCTCGGAAGTATGCTTGAGCGGCGGTTTCTGAAACCGGAGCAGGGCGCGGCAGGGAAGATTCTGTGGTTGTCGCTTCTGCAGACAGTCGCACAGTATATGTTCTTCTATATCGGACTGGCACATACAAGCGGCGTGAAGGCGTCGATTATAGAGGCAGTCAATGTGTTTGTCGCAATCCTTGTATCGGGGTGTCTGTTCCGGCAGGAGACGATCCATGCCAGACAGATGATCGGCTGTCTGATCGGATTTGCGGGTGTAGTGCTGATTAACTTAAATGGCGTAGACTTCCATATGCAGGCAAATGGAGAGGGCTTTATCCTGTTATCGACGATTGCCTACGCATTTTCATCCGTGTTCCTGAAGCGATATTCTGCAAAGCATAATCCGGTGATGCTTTCCGGCTATCAGTTCATCGTGGGTGGCATTATTTTGATCCTGTGTGGCCTGCTGCTTGGCGGACGGATGGGTGCGGTATCAGCATCCGCTATCGGAATTCTTGTGTATCTGGCGTTTGTGTCCGCCGTTGCCTACTCGCTGTGGGGACTGCTCTTAAAATACAATCCGGTATCGAAGGTGGCAGTGTTCGGATTCATGAATCCGGTGTTCGGTGTGATCTTATCCGCATGGCTGTTGGATGAGCGGGAGCAGGCATTTGGTGTACTGAGCATAATTTCGCTTGCACTTGTCTGTGTGGGAATCTATATTGTCAATAAAAGAAATGAGAATTGTTAATTTGCTCTTGACCTAAAGGTAGGTGTAGGTGGTATAACGTAAGAGAACAATTATAGATACAGGAGATGAAACAAGATGGAAAAGCAGATCAGACAGACATATTTCGAGGGCGAACGCCCATTGTTTGGTGCGGAGCATCTGTCCATTCAAGATACGATTTTCGGGGAAGGAGAATCCCCGCTTAAGGAGAGCAGCGATATTTCGTTGGAAGGGAGCATTTTCCAGTGGAAATATCCGCTCTGGTACAGTAAGAATATTGCGGTGAAAGACGGCACATGGGCGGAAATGGCGCGTGCAGGTGTCTGGTACACCGATGATATGACGGTCGAGCGCGCGCTGATCGAGGCACCGAAGAATTTCCGGCGCTGTCGCAGACTGACGCTCAAAGAGGTTGCCCTTCCAAATGCTTTAGAGACATTGTGGCACTGTACAGATGTGACACTCGATCACGTGATGGCAAAGGGCGATTATTTCGCGATGGACTGCGAGAACATGAAGATTCAGGACTTCCAGCTTGCGGGAAATTATTCGTTCGATGGAGCAAAAAATGTGGAGATCCACAATGCGAAGCTGCTCTCGAAGGATGCATTCTGGAACAGTGAGAATGTGACTGTCTATGATTCGGTGATTTCCGGCGAATATCTGGGCTGGAATTCGAAGAATCTGACACTGATTAACTGTACGATCGAGAGCCTGCAGGGCATGTGTTATATTGAGAATCTTGTGATGAAGAACTGCAAGCTCGTCAATACAACGCTTGCGTTTGAGTATTCGACCGTCGATGTGGAGATACAGGGCGGTATCGACAGCGTAATCAATCCGACGTCCGGTGTGATACGGGCAGATTCCATCGGAACGCTCATCATGGAGCCGGAGCGGGTGAACCCTGCGGATACAGAGATTATCTGTAAAGAGATCAAAGAGACGAGGGATCATGCTCCGAAGTAAGATTAAGGCTATAATGAAGCAGGTTGATGTGTACGTAGGTCATCACACTATCGCGAGGTGACAAATGATATGAATATTGCAGATGGAGAAGATATTATGGCATATGATTTTGATAAAATAGTAGATCGTTCCAATACGAATTCCATGAAATGGAACGTGGCAGAAGGCGAGCTTCCGATGTGGGTAGCGGATATGGATTTCGAGACAGCGCCTGCAATTATGGAAGCAATTAGCAAGCGTGCGCAGCATGGTTGTTTCGGCTATACAGAGATTCCGGATGCATGGTATCAGGCGTATATCGACTGGTGGAAGATACGCCATGATTTTACAATGGAAAAGGACTGGCTGATGTTTTGTACCGGTGTTGTACCGGCGATTTCGTCAATCGTGCGGAAGCTGACAACACCAGCCGAGAAGGTGCTGGTGCAGACACCGGTGTATAATATATTCTTTAACTCGATTCTGAATAATGGCAGACAAGTGTTGGAAAGTCCGCTTGTATTCGACGGAAATGCATATCATATTGATTTTGAAGACTTGGAAAAGAAACTCGCAGATTCGCAGACGACGTTGATGATTTTATGTAATCCACACAATCCGATTGGAAAGATCTGGGACAAAGCAACACTGGAACGAATTGGTGCTTTGTGCGCGAAGCATCATGTAATCGTGCTTTCAGATGAGATTCACTGTGATCTGACCGATCCGGGACGTGGATATATTCCGTTTGCATCGGTGTCCGATATCTGCCGGGATAACAGTATTACCTGTATAGCTCCGACGAAGACATTCAATCTGGCAGGTTTGCAGACGGCAGCCATCTCTGTACCGAATCCGGTGATTCGCCATAAGGTATGGCGTGGGATCAACACTGATGAAGTTGCAGAGCCGAATGCATTTGCGGTTGACGCGGCAATCGCGGCATTTACCAAGGGCGCAGACTGGCTAGATGCGCTCCGTGCCTATATCTACGAGAACAAGCAATATGCAGTTCAGTATGTGAAGGAACAGATACCGGAGGTGGAGATTCTTTCTTCGGAGGCAACCTACCTGTTATGGATCTACTGCAAGGATCTTCCGGGAAGTTCGCGCGAGATCGCACACCGCATCCGCAAGAAGACGGGATTGTTCCTGTCTGCCGGAAGTGGATTCTCCGGGGATGGAGACCGATTCCTGCGGCTCAATATCGCCTGCCCAAGAGCGTTGTTAAAAGACGGTATGGAGCGGTTAAAACGCGGGGTGGAGTAGTTCGGAAATTCCGAATTACTGCCGATGAACAAATATAAAGACTGTATATGGCTGAAAGAAATGGTGGAATCACTATGCGAATGACAACGTTATGTTATATCGAGCAGGATGGGAAATACCTCATGCTGCATCGGACGAAGAAAAAGAAAGATATCAATAAGGATAAATGGATCGGTGTCGGAGGACATGCCGAAGAGGGCGAAGGACCGGAAGAATGTCTGCTTCGCGAAGTAAAGGAAGAGACAGGGCTGACACTTACGTCGTACTGGTTCCGCGGGCTGATTACATTTATCAGCAACGAGTGTGAGCCAGAGCTGATGTGCCTGTTCACGGCAGACGGATTTACCGGAGAGCTGATCACCTGCAATGAGGGGGATCTGGTCTGGGTGGATAAAACACAGGTGCCGGAGCTTCCGACCTGGAGCGGAGACGCCATATTCCTGAAGCAGATCCTGTCAGACGATCCAAGGTTTTTCACACTGCGGCTTGTGTATGTGGGCGATACACTCGTGGAACACCGGTTACAATTTTATTGAAATGAATACAAAAATGCACCGTAAATGTAAGCATATTTTACATTTACGGTGCATTTGTTAGTTATGCAAATTTTCAGATACGAGAGTCCTTCCTGTAAATCACATATGCAGCAACCGCGGAGATGGTCTCTGTGACCGGGAATGCCCAGAAGACTCCATTGGCACCGAGGACGCGGCTTAAAACAAAGGCAGCAGGTATCATGACAACGGCATAACGCGACAACGAAATCAGCAGGGACGCCATTCCCTTTTGCAGGGCTTCAAGTGCGCCACAACAGGTGACCGAAATCGCTGAGATGATAAATCCGATGCATATGATCGTGAGTGCCTTGACACCGATCTCAACCGTCGTCTCATTGTCGGTGAAAAGTCCGATCATCTGCCCCGGTATGAGCAGGGAGAGCAGCACACCGACCGCCATCACACCGGCGGTCAGGCAGAGCGTAGTCCGGAAGATCTGCCGGACACGTTTCTTCTCACCGGCACCGTAGTTGAAGCTGATGATTGGGCGAATACCCTGGATGATTCCGTTTGCAGACAGGTAAATAAATGTCTGCAGCTTATAATAAGCCCCAAGCACGAGGACGTACTTCTCCGAAAATGTCGTCAGGATACCGTTCAGACAAGAGATCATGAGTGATGGCAGCGCCATGTTCAGGGAAGCCGGAATGCCGACGGCGTACAGATTCCCAAGCAATGCCTTGTTAAACGACAGGTTCTTACGCTTGAAGGACAGCGGCAACGGACGGAAGATGCAGAATAGCACATAGACAAGTAATGTGATCGTCTGTCCGATTCCGGTTGCGTAAGCAGCACCGGCCATCCCCATCTTCGGAAATGGTCCGATGCCGAAGATCATCAGCGGATCGAGTACGATGTTGGAGATAAAACCGCACATCATACTGAACATGGAAACCTTCATTCTGCCGACCGACTGGAAGATCTTCTCCAGCGAGATTCCAAGCATAATGATGACTGAGAACACGAATACGCGGTTGGCGTAGGTAAGTCCCATCTCGATGATTGCTTCATCCTTCGTATATAGTCTCAGAAAATGCGGCATACCAGCCATACAGGCAATCATCAGTATGATTCCGTGAATCACACTTAAGAACATGCCTGTGACCGCTGCCTCGTCCGCTTTCTCCTGATCCTTCGCACCAAGACAAAATGCAATTCTTGCATTCATCGCGATACCGAATCCAACCGCAATCGCAGTCATCAGATTCTGCAGCGGATATACCAGCGAGATCGCAGTCATGGCATCTTCGCTGATCTTCGCTACAAAATAACTGTCGACGATGTTATATAGGGAATTGATTGCCATGGAAATAACCATCGGCAAAGACATCGAGATAACCAATGGTAAAATCGGTTTTTCTTTCATAAAATTCTGGTTCATGTTTTTCACTCCTGTGTAATCATTGTGTATATCGTCCTGTCTGTGGGCAGGGAAAGAAGAATTGTCTTGCATAAAAAAGCCACACAGCAAATATACTGTGTGGCGAAAAAAGAATTCTCTTAAAAAATCCACTCCCGTAAAGGGTTTTGGTATGTGATTGCGTGTCCGGTATGATTCCGGACACTTTCTGTATTCTAACGGGTGGGAGGATATTTGTCAAGTGGGGAGAGATAGATGCTGATCTGAATTTCCAGCTATCACTTTTTGCTATTTTAGTGTAAAATAAGATAAACACAAAGCTGATGCAGGTAACGGCTTGGAAGAGTCATAGAGTTATACTATAAGAAGGGGATAACACGATGGATAACACATCAGAACAGAAAACAGAAAATCAGGAAAAAAAGAAGATTGTCCGGGGACCAAGACTCAACCAGAAACTAAAAATCATGTATCTGATGAAGATTCTGCTCGAAGAGACAGACGAAGATCATGACCTGACACTGAACGAAATCGTTGAGAAACTGAAAGCATACAATGTCACAGCAGAGCGGAAGAGCCTGTACAGTGACATCGAGAATCTGCGCACGTTTGGTCTGGATATCATAGGCATGCAATATGGCAAGACCTACCATTATAAGGTTGCAAGTCGGCAATTCCAGCTTGTCGAGCTGAAGCTTCTCGTAGATGCGGTGCAGTCCTCCAGATTCATCACAGAGAAGAAATCCGACGAGCTGATCGCGAAGCTCGAGAGCTACGCAAGCAAATACGAGGCGAAGAAGCTGGCACGTCAGGTCAATGTAAATGGACGCGTGAAGACGATGAACGAACGCATCTATTACAGCGTGGATAAGATTCACGAGGCGTTAAATGAGGAGAGCCAGATCAAATTCCAATATTTCACATGGACGGCAGATAAGAAGATGGAATTGAAGCATGGCGGGGTTTACTATAGTGTCAGCCCGTGGGCGCTGTGCTGGGATGACGAGAAATACTATCTGGTAGGATATGACAATAGAGAATACAAGATCAAACATTTCCGCGTCGATAAGATGGCAGATGTATCCGTGGTCTATGAGGAGCGGGAAGGAAAAGAGGAATTCTCGAAAATGCAGATGTCGGAGTACACGAACAGGCTTTTCGGTATGTTTGATGGCAATCTGGAAACAGTAACGCTTCTGTGTGAGAACCATGCCGCAAATGTGATCATTGACCGTTTCGGAACCGATATTCCGCTCATGAAGACCGACGCAGAGCATTTTACAGTCCGGGTACGGGTATCTGTCAGTAAATTGTTCCTTAGCTGGATCATGGCAATTCCGGGAGTGAAGATCGTGGCTCCCGAGCGCACGGTAGATATGATGAAATCAGAGATTAAGCGACTGCAGGAAATGTACTTGTAAGAGAGACATGGGACTAATAATTTTGTATGCGTAATAGAGTTGAAAGGATCAAATATGGTAAAGAAAATTATGCGGGATCCACTGTTCCTGGCACAGAAATCGGTGGATGCAACGGAAGCAGATAAACAGGTTATAACAGATTTGCTGGATACACTCCGGGCGAATCTGGACCATTGCGTCGGCATGGCGGCCAATATGATCGGCGTAAAGAAGAATATCATCGTCGTGGCAAGCGGACCGTTCCAATTCGCGATGGTGAATCCGGTTATCACGAAGAAAACGGGCGCGTATCAGGTGGAAGAGGGATGTCTGTCGCTCGACGGGACACGCCCATGTACGAGATATCAGGAGATAGAAGTCGATTACCTCGACCAGCATTTCAAGAGGCAGCATGGGAAATATTCCGGCTGGGTGGCGCAGATTATCCAGCATGAAGTAGATCATTGCAACGGGGTTGTGATATAACTTTATGTTACAAAAAGAGAAGATAATACTTGAATGTTCATAATGCAAGTACTTATTTATGACAGTTGCTTTGCGTAAGATGGAGATACAAAGAAACGGAAATAAGAAGCATGGAGTCGTAAGATTCACGGAGGTTATCATTATGAGCGGAAATAATAATCAGAAATCAGTAGGTTATGCAATACTTGGAGTTATCATAGTGCTCGCAATAATCGGATTCTTCGTATCTTTGACCGAAAAAGAAGATCCGAAGTGTGCATTTGCAGGATGCGATAACACGGTATCGACGGAGGGCGGTTACTGCTATCAGCACAACACACCCGGAAAGCGCAGAAAGGCTGCATATGGAACAAGCAGCTCGCACAGTCATTCTACAACCAGCAGTACGACAGGCAGCGGTTCCACATCAAATAGTTCGGGCAGCAGTTCGAATTCCGGTTCATCGTCTAGCAGTTACAAGCCAAGCAGTTCGAACAGCAAGTATAACAGCAGCCATTCGCATGATTCTTACGATAGCGGCTACGATGATGTCTACATGGATGGCGATTATGATCAGGACCGGTACGACCGGGATGATGATTATGCAACCGGCGTGGATGATGCCATCGAGGAAGATATCGAGGATGGAGACGAAGGGGACTGGTAAGGGAAATATCCGGGAATTTCTTATATCAGGAACGGAAACGCAAAAGATGGTGTAACGACGAAATAAAGGATGTATATATGAAGAATTTTGAGATGCTGCAGAAGGTGTGTATAGATGAAGTTCTTGCCGCAGGTATCGAGCCGGGAAATATTGTCTCATGGGTTATAAACCGTCGTGCAAAAACAAGATGGGGAATGTGTACGAAAAATCTGGATGGAACATGCATTATACAGATTGCTGCCAGACTGATCGAGGATGAGCGTATATCCGAACAAGCCTGCAAGGAAACTATGATCCATGAGATACTACATACCTGCAAAGGCTGTAAGGGACATACCGGATTGTGGCTCATATATGCGAATATCATGAATAAGAAATATGGATATAACATAAAGCGAACCACCTCCGGCGAGGAGAAGGGCGTGGAGAATTACACCGCCTCTAAGAGACTTGATTATAAATATTGTTTTGTATGCGAGAATTGTGGTCAGATTATAAAAAGAAAAAAACAGTGCGAATTCACGAAGTATTACCGCAATTATACGTGCGGGATATGCGGAAGGAAGCGGGCATTTCATAAGGTGAAATATATGCAATAAATTTTGCCCAGTTGGCTTAAGAGGAGAAGTTGGATTGGATGGCGGAATATTATAAATAATAAAAAATATTTTACCTCCAATCAAACTTCAAATAAGCAGAATCGTGATTATGAATTAGTTGTTATTGGGGTTGTTTGAGTTAGATTCCGTTCCATAGTTTACAGTATTTTTTACCTGGGTATTTTCCGAATGAGGTTGTTTTGAAATCTGTGCGCTTGTGTTATTGGCAATTTGACTGAGAGGATAGCTCAACTCGTCAACCTTTGTGGTCAATTTTTTGATCTCTTTAATCAGTGTATAATTGAAAAGATATCCTACCAATATAGCAACTAATAATAAAATGCAAATACGGATTATCAGAGATACAACTCCGATGTTGAGTAATGAATCGGCATTTGTTAAAAACATAATTAATCCCCCTTGTAATAATATTTTGAGCGTGTGATAAAGCATGTAAATATGGTAATGATTTGGCTGAAGACGACTGTGAGAGTGTATTCAAACCTTGAATTATATATAACAGGTTTGATTTAAGTATGTCAAGAACATTAAAAAATTTGTTTCTTTCTGTAAATTTATAGAAAAGAAGAAAACTGGTAAGGGGAATACCGTTGCAACTACAAGGAAAATCAACTATAATAAATATATTAAGTATCGGTAAAAAAGGAAGAGAAATATAGGTAAATGAACAGCACACCAACACTTGATTATTACAATCAGAATGCACAAAGCTTTGCAACAGGAACTGTATCTGTAGATTTCCACGAAACGCAGGACAGATTCCTGAAGTTACTGGACAAAGGAAGCCTTGTACTTGACTTTGGTTGTGGATCTGGAAGAGATACAAAATATTTTCTGGAACACGGTATGCATGTAGAGGCAACCGATGGTTCCGAAGAGCTATGCAGGATTGCGAGTGATTATGCTGGGATACCCGTAAAACAGATGTTGTTCCAAGAGCTTATGGAAACAGAAAAATACGATGGCATATGGGCGTGTTCATCGATTCTGCATCTTCCGAAACAGGAATTGAAAGCTGTCTTGATGAAGATGGCAGATGCGTTAAAAGAACAGGGTGTTATCTATACTTCCTTTAAGTACGGGGATTTCGAAGGGGAACGAAACGGACGATATTTCACGGATTTCGCGGAAGACACATTCCGTGATTTCATTGCCGATATTGCAGAGATACAGATAGAAGAAGTTTGGATTACAGGGGACGTCAGACAAGGGAGAAATGAAGAAAAATGGCTGAATTTAATTATGCGGAAGAATTAAATACCAATGTAGACTATGATTATATAACGGACGTTATGACTGGTGATAGAGATGCAAGGATGCATCTCTATTTTCAGTTGCTTAAAAGTTTTCAAAAAGCGGAAAGCGTTGATATTATAGTATCATTTCTAATGGAATCGGGAGTTAATATGCTGATTAAACATCTGGGGAATGCGTTGAAGCGTGGGGCGAAGATACGTATTTTAACCGGAAATTATCTCGGGATTACACAGCCGTCTGCATTGTATCTAATTAAACGCAAATTGGGAGATCAGATAGATCTACGTTTTTATAACGAGAAAAATCGCTCGTTTCATCCAAAATCTTATATTTTCCATTACGAAGATTATTGTGAAATTTACATAGGTTCTTCGAATATATCAAGAAGTGCGCTGACCTCAGGTATTGAGTGGAACTATCGCTTCCGTAGTACAACAGATCCGGAGAGTTATGATAAGTTTTACGAGACATTTGAAGATTTGTTCCAGAATCATTCCATTGCGATCGATGACGAAGAGCTGCGTAAATATTCAAAGAATTGGCACAAACCGGCAGTATCAAAGGATTTGGAACGGTATGATGCGGAAACAGAAGACAATGATGTTCAAGAACCATTTGAGCCGAGAGGAGCGCAGATAGAAGCAATATGCGCATTGGAACATACGCGCGCAGAGGGAGCCAGACGTGCACTGATATCGGCGGCAACCGGTGTAGGAAAGACATATCTTGCGGCATTTGATTCAGAAAAGTACAAGCGGGTTTTATTTGTGGCACACAAGGAAGAAATCCTGAGACAGGCGGCGAACTCATTCCTAAATGTCAGAAAATCAGATGATTATGGATTTTTTGATGGCGACGAGAAATGCACAGATAAATCCGTGATATTTGCATCAGTTGCAACCTTAGGAAAATCTGAATATCTAAATGAAACGTATTTTCCAAAGGATTATTTTGATTATGTGGTCATAGATGAATTCCACCATGCAGTAAATGATCAGTATATGCGGATTGTGGAGTATTTCAAGCCACAGTTTCTGCTTGGATTGACTGCGACTCCGGAACGTATGGATGGCAGAAACATCTATGAAATCTGTGACTATAACGTGCCATATGAGATTTCGCTCAAAGATGCGATTAATAAGGGGATGCTGGTTCCGTTTCATTACTATGGAATCTTCGATAAGACAGATTATTCGCAATTGCATCAGGTGCGGGGAAAATATGATGACAGGGAATTGAATAAAACATATATCGGAAATGAACGTCGTTATGAATTGATTTATAAAAATTATTGCAAATATGGCTCAAAGCGTGCATTAGGGTTCTGCTGTTCGAAGGAACATGCAAAGGATATGGCAAAGGAATTCTGCAGACGTGGCATTCCTTCGGTGGCGGTGTATAGCGATGCACATGGAGAGTACACAGAGGATAGAAGTATAGCAATCCAAAAACTGATGCAGGGCGAAATCAGAGTGATTTTCTCTGTAGATATGTTTAATGAGGGTGTGGATATACCTGCTGTCGATATGGTAATGTTCCTGCGCCCAACGGAATCACCAATTGTTTTTCTGCAGCAGCTCGGCAGGGGACTTCGAAAGAGCATGGGCAAAGAGTATCTGAATGTCCTTGATTTTATCGGGAATTATGAGAAAGCTGGACGCGTACGATTCTTACTGACAGGAAAGACATTTTCAGAGACAAAGACATATAATCCAGCGGATCGGACAGATTTCCCGGATGATTGCATGATTGATTTTGATCTGGAACTTATAGATCTTTTCGCGGAGATGGATAAACGTACCCTGCGGGTAAAGGATTGCATACGTGGTGAATATTATCGTGTGAAAAATCTGCTTGATAAATCCCCGTCCAGACTGGAACTATTTACATATATGGATGATGATGTATATCAGTTAGCGATGTTGCATTCCAAGGAGAATCCATTCAAGAGGTATCTGGATTATAAGAAGGAATTAGATGAGCTTTCAGTGGATGAATCGGCATTTTTGCAGGACATAAATGGACGCGAATTCATCAATCTGATTGAGACAACAAAGATGTCAAAAGTCTATAAGATGCCGGTACTTATGGCATTTTACAATCATGGAGACATTCGTATGGAAGTCACGGAGCAGCAGTTACTTGCAAGCTGGAAAGAGTTCTTCGCAACCGGAACAAACTGGAAGGACTTGGACGAGGATATGACCTATGAGAAGTACAAGGCAATTTCAGATAAAGAGCATATAAATAAGATTCTGAAAATGCCAGTACATTTCTTGCAGGAATCTGGAAATGGATTCTTCGTGAAGCGTGATGGATGTGCTCTGGCACTTAGTGAGAAGTTGCAAGATGTGATTGATAATCCGGTGTTCATGGATCAGATGAGGGATGTGGTTGAATATCGAACGATGGATTATTATCAGAGAAGGTATAGGAATATAGAAGTGTAAAAGGAGGAAAACAGTTGAAATATTTGTTCAATTATTTAGTGGATTCATTTTCTTTATTTGATAATATAATTTATGATTATCTTGTAATGGGATGTATTGGTATCATTTCATATCATGTGGCTTATAGTTTGGTGGGACGATTGTATCGAAACAATTCTATAAATAGTCGCGGAGCAGGACATATTCTTCATTGGACAATTAGGTTTGTAGTATTTGTTAGCATTTTTTATATGACTGCGACAATTATAAGAATATATAAGTGGGTTTCCCAAATACCAAATTATAAATGGTGGATTTTAGTATGTGGAATAGGAGTATTTGGGAGTGCTTTTGCTATATATCTGATTTGGCAACGAAGAAAAAGAAATTGGTAAGTTAGGATTAATATGAATTTAATGGAACAAAGGGGGATTAAATTATGAAGAGCTATGAAATGTTACCAACGGAAGAAAATTTAATTGATTTTTTCGTCAAAGACGCAATTAAACGAAATAAAGATATTGCAAATTTTTACAAGATATTACAATGTCAGGAACAGCAGAGTGCAATTGCAATTGATGGTAGGTGGGGAAGTGGAAAAACATTTTTTGTTCGTCAAACTAAAATGGTAATTAGTGCTTTTAATTCTTATAGCAATATGGAAGGAAATTTAAGAAATAAAATAATATCAAAATTACCACAATTAAACGTAGATGAAAATACAGAGACTTCAATTATTTCAGTGTATTACGATGCGTGGGAAAATGATAATGATACTGAACCTATACTATCATTGATATATGAAATCACAAAACAATTAAGTGTTGATTTTTCTTTGTCAGATAAAAAAATTGTAAATGTAGCAGACGTAATTATTGAATCAATAAGTGGATGGAACATAAAAAAAATTAAAGATGCATTCACATCAGAAGATCCGTTTACAACGTTTAAGGAGCAAAAGAATATTGAAGAAAAAATTAAAGAATTTCTCACAGGTCTGCTGGGGGAAAGAGCAAATCGATTAGTGATTTTTATTGATGAATTGGATCGATGCAACCCGAGTTTTGCTGTTCAACTTCTTGAACAAGTAAAACATTATTTGGTCGATGAAAGAATTACATTTGTTTTTTCAGTTAATTTGAATCAGTTACAACATACAATAAAACATCATTATGGTACAGAATTTGATGCGTGTAGATATTTGGATCGCTTTTTTGATTTAAGAATTGCTTTGCCGCCAGCAGATATTAATAGTTTTTATGAAGAATTAGGATTTTCATCAATACATTATGTAGATGAAATAATGAAAAGAATAATAAAAATGTATAATTTTGAATTGCGAGAAATTACAAAATTTTATTTACAGGTAAAAACAGCAATTTTTAAGCCAATACAGAATAGTAAAAATTATAATTTTATTTTTTCTGAAGGTGAAGGAAGAATGATTATTATCGTGTATATTGTTCCATTGTTGATAGGATTAAAAATTGTAAATATTTCTCAACACGATGATTTTGTCAATGGGAAAGATGCTACTCCATTAATAAAATTACTGAATTCTGATCGTGATAAACGTATATTAAGAGGTATGTTAGGTGGCAATGAAGATTTTGATAAAGGTGCAGAAAAAAAGGAAATTGTCTCACCAGAACAAGTAATTAAGAGATTATATGAAGCCATATTTGTTAATACATACGAAAAGGAGCATAGTATTATATTAGGAAAATATGAGTTTTCCAAAGAATCAAAAATAATGGCAATTAGGACAGCAAGTATATTGTCAGATTATGCGGATTTAATATAACAATAAAGAAGGAGATAAAGTATGCAGGGTGAGAAATTTACATTAATGCAGTATAATATTAGTGCAATACTTGGGTTTATAGAAGCGGGAGATTTTGTTATACCAGAGATCCAAAGACCTTTTGTATGGAAGAGAGCGCAGGTAAGGGATTTGATCGATTCACTTTATAATGGATATCCGACAGGATATATTATTACGTGGAAAAATCCGGATGTTCATACAAAAGATGGGGCTGTGGCAAATGGCAAACGTGTACTTATTGACGGGCAGCAAAGAATTACTGCTTTAATGGCGGCTGTTTCAGGACTTGAGGTGTTGGATGAAGACTTTAATAAAGACAGAATAAAAATTGCTTTCAATCCGCTTGCGAAGGATTCGGACAAGATGTTTGCAGTTCAAGATGCTTCACACCTCAAGGATAAGAAGTGGATTCCTGATATAGCAGAAGTATTTAAGAATGAGTTCGATCCATTTGACTTTGCGATTAAATATTGTGAGAATAATTTAGATGTGAAACCAAACGAAATAAATAATGCAATTATGAGTTTGAAGGGAATAGCAAATCGACAGATTGGAGTTATCGAACTGGATCATACATTGGATATTGACGAGGTTACCGAGATATTTATTCGAATCAATTCAAAGGGAACGGCGTTGAGTCAATCTGATTTTGTTATGTCAAAGATGGCATCTGATACAATACATGGTGGAAATACTTTACGAAAAGTGGTGGATTACTTCTGTCATTTAGCTGTGAAGCCGGATTTTTATCCACAAATGATAAAAGATGAAGAATTTGAAAAGACAGAATATGCAGCAAAGATAAAATGGCTGGCAAGAGATAATGAAGATATCTATGATCCAGATTATGGAGATATGCTACGTGTTTCATTTATGTATAGTTTTGATAGAGCAAAATTGGCAGATCTGGTAAGCTTGCTTTCTGGAAGAGATTTTGTAACGCGTGAGTTTAAAGATGATATTGTGGAAGATTCCTATTATAAACTAGGCGAAGGAATAAAAGTGTTTATAAACGAATATAACTTCAATCAGTTTGTGCTTGCAATCAAAGGGGCGGGGTATAAGTCCAGTAAGCAGCTTAATTCGCAAATGACCCTTGATTTTGCATATATGTTATATCTGAAATTATTGAAAGATACTACGATTCCGCGCGATCAGATAAAGCATCATGTACAGAAATGGTTTGTGTTGTCAACATTAACAGGAAGGTATATAACTTCACCAGAATCTGTTATGAGTAGAGATATTAGGCTTATAAATGAAAAAGGTTTTATAAACTTTTTTAACGAGGTGGAGGCTTCTGTTTTATCAGACACATTTTGGAATATTACATTACCGCAGAATTTGGAGACGACATCGACAAATAGCCCGGCATTTAACACATTTCTTGCAGCACAGGTGAATCTGAATTGTAATTCGTTATTTATGCATGGAACAATGATTTCAGATCTTATTAATATATCAGGGGATGTACACCATATATTTCCTAAAGCATATCTGAAGAAGAATGGTGTAGATTCCAAAGGAAGATATAATCAAGTTGCGAATTTCACTTATCTTGATACACAGGTTAATAAGGCTGTCAAGGATGATGCTCCTAATATATATTTTGGAAAAGTAATTGAACAATGTGAAAATACTTCTATAGCATTTGGTAATATAGCGGATAGAGATAGTTTGATGAGAAATCTTGACGAAAACGCTATTCCACAAGATGTTATAGGGATGACAGTTGATGATTATGATGCTTTCTTGGTTGAAAGAAGAAAACTGATGGCAAAACTGGTGGAAAAGTATTATAAGGGGTTGTAGAGATTGATGGAAAAACAAAGATGCAATGAAAGTGATGATAGTTGCACAACTTATTAGAAGAGACTATTGAAAGAATGCTCATTGTATAAATTAACGCACTTTGGAAAGAGAGGGTTATAGTTATATTATGCTTGCTTATAATTCAAAAAATCAATTAATAGAATATGAAGAAAAAAACAACTTAAAAGTATGTAATAATTGTCATAAAATATATAGACAGATAATGTATGAACAAATTTTTGGTATGAGAGATAGAGAATATGATAATTGTCCCTATTGCTATGCCGAAAATGGAAGCAGTATGATACACGATTATTCAAACTCACCAATTAATGTAGTTGAATTAAATAATTTGGAAACTAAATCTCTGATTGATACAGTTGTTGGTTATTGTAATCGAGAATATGTAAGTGGAAATTGTTTAACCTGCAATCATAAAAATAAGTGTCCCGGCAAGTGTATAGGTGATTGTAAAAGCTGTTTAGAGGAGGTGCATTATCCCAATAAATATCCGTTAGGAAAGAAAAATTATGATTGTTTGAGGATGTTGCAATTTTATGTATGTGATTATACGTTTAAATATTCTTCTGAAATGTTATACCTTATGCGTAAGAGTGAAGCATTAAGAAATATAGAAGAATATCGTGTTGTTTCGATAGGGTGTGGTGGATGTCCTGATTTGATGGCATTTGAAACGTATTGTCATCAGGAAGAAAATTGGAAGTCTGTAAAATATATCGGGATAGATGTAAATCAAAATTGGAGAGCTATACATGAAGTGATTAAACAATACAATACAACGACTATAGAAACGCCAAGTTTTTTTTATATGGATGCTGTTACGGACGAACATTATGAAATTTCAGATGCAAATGTTATAGTGTTACAGTATGTAATTTCACATTTCTACAATACAGGACAAATTAATAAAATAAGTTCTTTCTTTGATAAGTTGGTTCAAAAAATTGTGATACATAAACAGGAAAGAACACCATTTGTGATTATGATTAATGATGTAAACAGTAATAAGAGAGGACGTGATTATTTCCAAATGGTTGTTGATAAATTACAAAATGCAGGATTTCATGGAATTTTTAAAAAATTTTATTTTGACTATAATATTCAAAATGAATATCAACGATATGGAACAAAGCATGTTTCGAACAATGTGTTATATAAAATTCCACCAGAGTTTCATATATATCAGCCGTGGGAAGAATGTTCAAGTGCACAATTATTGATTGAAGTGTGTGGGAGGCTGGACAATGATAATAAGCGCAAGTAGACGTACGGATATACCAGCATATTATTCAGAATGGTTTATCAATAGGTTAAAAGAAAAATATTTATATGTTAGAAATCCAATGAATATTCATCAAATTGGAAAAATTAGTTTAGATAGAAAAGTTGTGGATGGTATTGTTTTTTGGACTAAAAATCCAATTCCGATGTTACCGCGGTTAGATCAACTTAAAGAGTATGTATATTATTTTCAGTTTACATTAACGGCGTATGGACCCGAAATAGAATCTGGATTGCCATCCAAAAATATAAAATTGATTCCTGCATTTCAAGAGTTATCAAATAAAATAGGAAAGGAAAAAGTGATATGGAGGTATGATCCTATTTTCTTGAATGAAAGATATACTATGGATTATCATAAAAAGTATTTTCGAGTTTTGGCATCAAAATTAGCGGGATATACGGAAAAATGTACAATTAGTTTTTTGGATTTATATAGAAATACAATAAGAAATATACAGCCTTTTGGGATAAGAGCGCCATTAAAAGAAGAACAAATTGAGTTAATGATGGAATTTTCTATGATAGCAAAAGAATTTGGATTTTATATTGATACATGTGCAGAAGAAATAGATTTAACGGAATTAGGAATTCAACATTCATGTTGCATAGATGCAACTAGATTTGAACATTTAGGTGGATACAGATTAGAAGCAAAAAAAGACACCAATCAAAGATTAATATGTGGATGTATGGAAAGTATTGATATTGGAACATACAATACATGTAAAAATGGATGTGTATATTGTTATGCTAATTACAGTAAAAAAAAGGTGAATCAGCAAACACAGAGCCATAATCCATTAAGCCCATTACTATTTGGTGTTGTTGGTGAAGACGACGTTATTAAAGAAAGAAAAATGAAATCATTAGTTCAAAATCAAATGAGCTTTTTTGATTTAAAATAGAAAGATTTTTATGTGAATTTAAATATTATTGATTTTACAAAAAAATTGTTGTATATTGACTCAAATTATTGCTGTCTGCAAAATGAAAGAACAAATATGCATAAGAATCAGAGATAATGTGGAAGAGAAATAATTTGAGTAATAGTATACTATTTTTTTGGGGATTGAAATTGAAGGAGATCATTATTTGGTATATTCTATTTGATATGCTATATAACTAACTTAATCAAGAACAATTGGACATTGGAGCAGCTGAATTGGCAATTGTATGCTGCTGGCAATTATGAAGATTGGGACGGATTGACAGGATTATTTGTAGAATTAGTAGAAAAAGATGCATCTTTACTTGAAGACACTTATATAAAAAAGTGCTATCATTTATCCAAACACACATAACAAAAATAAAAACCAAAGGAGAACCCCATGTCCCTAAAAAACACACAGAAAATCAAATGCCCGGATTGCGGCACAGAAGGTGATTTTACAATATGGCAGAGTATCAATACGAAATTAAACCCACAGGCGAAGGAGGACCTTTTGTCTGGCAAGTTATTTGCGTATACCTGCCCGAAATGCAAGAAAGTCCATTATGTTAATTATGGACTTTTGTATCATCAGATGGAGAAACAGTTGATGATTTATTATGCAATCTCGAAGGAAGATGAGAAGGAGATTTTAGATACATTTGCCAAGATGGAGAATGGTGACATGCTTCCGGGCATGGAGAGTACGGACTATACATGCAGAGTGGTTCATTCTCAGAATCAGCTCCGGGAGAAAGCGTATATCTTCGATATGGGACTCGATGACCGCGTCGTTGAGATCATGAAGGTTATGACGGTGGCGCATTTGTCGCAGACGAATCCGGATCTGGAGGTTGGAGATATATTCTTAGAGATCACCAAGGGAAAGCCGGAACGATTTGTGATCCGGTTGAAGAATGGCGTATTGGGCAACAGCCCATTTACCCAGAAAGTGTATGATGCAGTCAAGGAGGAGTACATTGATTCTAAGGGCGATGGCAAGCGGGATTATATCGTTGATATGAATTGGGCAGTTGAATGCTTGAAGAATAAATAAATTGACGTAATTACAGGAGGACAAACACATGGAACAGGTAGCAAAATTTTTGAAGGAAGCTGATACATATTATCTGGCAACGGTCGAGGGTGACCAGCCGAGAGTACGACCATTTGGCACGGCTCATATTTTTGAAGGAAAGCTCTATATCCAGACAGGCAAGTCGAAGGCAGTTTCGAAGCAGATTCATGCGAATCCGAAGGTGGAAATCTGTGCATTTAAGGGCGGAGAATGGCTGCGTGTCGCAGGTGAGCTTGTTGAGGATGACCGCAGAGAGGCGAGACAGTCGATGCTTGATGCATATCCATCCCTGCAGAAGATGTACTCTGCGGATGATGGCAACACAGAAGTATTTTATTTCAAGAATGCGACAGCTACATATTCTTCATTTACACAGGAACCGAAGGTTGTGAAGTTCTAGTAGAGAAGTAACTTATTGAGTGTGTACGTCGCAACAATTATTAAAAGGAGGGCTTTCCGATGAACATAAAATTTTATGGCGAAATTAAGAAAATACTTACAGAGGCAAGAAACAAAGTTTATCAGACGGCTAATTTTGCTATGGTGGAAGCGTACTGGCAAATTGGAAAGTCTATTATTGAAGAACAAAATGGAGAAGAACGTGCTGAATATGGAACGGGTTTGCTCAAAGAATTATCGAAGCAGATGACACAGGACTTTGGAAAAGGGTTTACGGTTGCAAATTTGAAAAATATGCGGCAGTTTTATCTGACCTTTCCAAATGGCTACGCACTGCGTAGCGAATTGAGTTGGACACATTATCGACTTTTAATGCGAGTGGAAAATGACAATGCGAGACAGTTTTATATGGACGAGGCGGTAAAATCTCAATGGAGCACGAGGCAGTTGGAAAGACAGATTAATACATTTTTCTATGAGAGATTGTTATCAAGCAAGAATAAAGAAAATGTTGCACAGGAGATTCAAACATTGGAGCCTGGAAAAACACCAGAAGATATTATTCGTGATCCATATGTGTTAGAATTTCTCGGATTATCTCCTAATGATGATTTTTATGAAAGTGATCTGGAGCAGGCTCTTATAACACATATGCAAAAATTTTTGCTAGAGTTGGGACGTGGTTTTTCCTTTGTAGCCAGACAAAAGAGGATTACGTTCGATGGGCGACATTTTAGAATAGATCTTGTTTTCTATAATTACATTTTGAAATGTTTTGTGCTTATAGATTTGAAAATAGGCGATCTTACCCACCAGGATTTGGGACAGATGCAGATGTATGTGCATTACTATGAGCGTGAATTGATGAATGAGGGAGATAATCCTCCAATTGGAATTGTGCTTTGTGCAGATAAAAGTGATGCAGTTGTGCGTTATACATTGCCAGAAGATGAGACACAGGTATTTGCCTCAAAATATAAGCTTTATTTACCTTCTGAAGAAGAATTACTGAAAGAACTGAAAAAGGAATATCAGGCAATGGAATCTGGCGCTGAATAATTGAAGTTTATGAATTCTTAAATCAAGGGGGGAAAAAAGTGATGATGCGTATCACAGCAAATCCATATTTAGATGGTATGATGGGCTTAGTCGTTGGTGATGCACTTGGTGTGCCGGTAGAGTTTGTGAGTGGAGAAGAACTATCAAAGAGACCTGTTACGGGAATGACCGGGCACGGCACATATAATGTACCGAAAGGCAGCTGGTCTGATGATAGCAGCATGGCGTTGGCAACATTGGATGTATTGCGAGAGGGTATCAACCTGGATAAAATTATGACTAATTTTGTCTCATGGGAACAACAGGGAGAGTTCACGCCATTTGGTGAGACGTTTGATGAGGGGATTACCTGCCATATGGCAATCCAGAATTACAGGAAGTCAAATGATGTAACAACCTGTGGTCTATCGGATGAATACAGCAACGGAAATGGTTCTTTGATGCGTATTCTTCCTGTGTGTATTTATCTGGCAAAGTTGCAGGAAGAAGAAAAGATGACGGATGCAGACGCGATATCTATGATTCATGCCGTGTCTGCGCTTACGCATGCGCATGTTCGAAGCAAGATGGCGTGTGGAATTTATTATTTCTGTGTTCGATCATGTATGGATCAAAGTGGTTCTATATCAGATTGGTTACAGGCTGGTGTAGATGCGGCATTTTCCTATTATGATCAAATAGAGAAATGCAGAGCCGAGTTACAGCATTTCAGCCGTATTCGAAATTTGCAGATATTACAGAGGCTGCCGAAGAGTGAGATTAAGAGTGGCGGATATGTGATAGAATCTATCGAAGCTTCGTTCTGGTGCTTGCTTATGACAGCAAGTTATAAGGATTGTGTCTTAAAAGCGGTAAATCTTGGACATGATACGGATACGACGGCGGCAATTGCTGGTGGACTGGCAGGATTATATTATGGATATGATGCGATTCCGAAAGCGTGGAAGCGGGATATTATCCGACGTGATTGGATTGAGAAGATGTGTGAAGACTGCATAAGGTGATGATATTGGATGGTTACGAATGACAAGGTTAAACGGGGGTAGTACATGGTTTTATACATGAATATGAAACAGCTTGGCAAGCGCAGGAATACGGTGGATCAGGTGCCATTTACCTATGCGGTGGTACCGGGCAGCCTGCGCGAGCTGATTGCAGAGACGGTGAAGCTCTGTGTGAGCAGATATATCGAGGCGATGAACCGGGGCGAAGCAGTGCTTTCCAATGCGCAGATCGACGATATGGCGCAGATTGGGAAGATTGCTTTCGGCATCGTGTATGGTGAGAAGGCGCCGGATGTTGGGAAGTCCATAGAGACGGCGATGCTTGGGTTTCAGGATGGCTTGTTCCGGGTATTCTTAGGGGACACGGAACTTACGGAATTAGATGAGAAGCTGGAGTTACAAGAGGGCGATACGGTTACATTTATCCGTCTGACGATGTTGGCGGGCAGGATGTGGTAGGAAATTACAGGATTGGGTGAACAGAGTCTTACCACAAGCGTATATGTTGAAAGGGGTTACATATGGCAGAAGACAAGAAGACGAAGCAGGAGTTGGAAGTGCAGGCGAAGATCGCGAATGATTTTAAGCTTGCGCGCAATGAGGCAGACAAGGCTTTGAAAGCGTCTTACAGCGCGGAGATTCAGGCGCTGCTTGCAGAATGCAGCAAATATAACGGCGTGACGCAGCTGACGGAAGTCGGAAAGCGGCTGGATAAGCATTTGGCGAAATCGGGCAGCCTGCCATCGGAATTCTTCCGGAAGGAATTAAAGCAGATGCCGGGATGGATACCGGAGCATCTGATTGATGATTTCTACTGCACGATCGATAGCATTACGAAATGGCAGGCGAGCGAGTCTTATTACAGAAGAACGGTGCGAATCAAGCACTACCGGGCATTTATGGGGCGTTATTTCCACATCATGAACACGTATCATGACATGGGAATTTACGGAACCGATCTCGTGTCAGTCTACACGGAGCAGCTGCCGCAGGATGTGCTGTGCTATTATCGGGATCAGAGTACAAATGGACGTCAGGCTGTATCGGAATACTGGATTCAGGCAGAGTTAGACCGCGGAAATGAGAAGTTAGAAGCAATTCTCATGGATATCTTATTTGGCGAGAGTGCGCAGACGAAGCTGTCCGTGGAGATCATCCGTGGCATCTGTATGAGCGGGAATACCCGGCTGCACGAGGCACTGGGCAAGCTGCTTTTGGCTGCGCGTCTGCAGGAAGGATTGCGTCAGGCAATCTGCGAGAATATGGATTACGGAACCGCGGAAGCTTTTCAGTCGTTATTCCGTGTCGTGAAGGACAATGATATGCTCCGGTATGCGTCCGTGCTTAGGGCGGTTGCCACATGGACCGGACTGATCGCAAATGAGGAGAGCAAGATCGACCGGATTCAGGAGAAGCAGCTATATATCATCGATACCTATTTGCAGGATGAGAATGCCAGAGCACAGGCACTTAGAAGCGAAGATGCGATGGAAATCTATCTGGCACTCTGGTGCTATGGATTTTACGATGTGGACGATGCATGTGAGCGCATGGGAGAGATTGCGTTATCCGGGACGCGACACCAGCGCATGGTGTTCGGCATGTATATGGAGGCGATGCACTTAGGCAGGGTGTATGTACATGGCATTGCAAAGGAATTCGTGAAGCAGTTTTCGGATGAGCTTGACACGATGGCGGTGATCATGCCATGTCTCATGCCGGATCTCCAGTCGTATATACTTAATCTTGTCTATGAGAAGGGCAGACGATATAACGGAACACTGCAGAAGATGAATTATGCGGATGTTGGGAAATATTTTGATAGCCGGGAAGAGTGTCTGAAGGCCTATGATCGCTTAATGGGGATTCTGCGTCAGATACCTGGCAAGCGGCTGGAAATCAACCCGTGTGTATTCCCTTGGAATGTGGCATATCTGGATAAATCCGACCTGATTTTCAGGCTTGCTGTGTGTGCCAGCGCACTTCGGGATGAGGATAAGATTACAGAGATTGCGGAGATGCTGGGCGATATCGATGTATCGCGGTACGGCAGGGATACGCTGATGCTATTTTTGATCCGGGAGCCTGCAAATGCCCGCCAGCGTGAGATTCTCGTGGATGCGGTAGCAGACAAGGAGACATATACGAGACAGGAAGCAGCGAAGCTTGTGAAGAAGATGAAGCTGGCACCGGAGAACTATATGCAGCTTGAGAACATGCTCAAATATAAGAAATCCGACATCCGAGAGACGGTGCTTTCCATCCTCTATCAGATGGATGAGGAGAAGCTGGATGGTCTGATCGGCAGACTGCTCACAGATGCGAAGGAAGAGAAGCGCACGGCAGGTTTGGATCTGCTGCTCCAGTTGAAGAAGGACGAGAAGCGGCAGCAGACATTTGCAAAATGTGTGGCACAGATCGACTATATGGCGCAGTCAGTAGCGAATATATCGACGAAGGAGCAGATCCTGATCCGGGAGATCCGGAATACGCATGCAGAACAGGCAGATGCAGAAGAAGGATACGGACTCTATGATGTAAATGCGGCGTATGATCCGGTCTTTGATTCTGCGTATTTGGAAGTATGTAAGGATGTATACCGGCGTTATTTCCCGGAGAGCGGGATTGCGACAGGAAATGCCGGGAAGAATGCCGGTGTATTGGCGAAGCTCAGGGCGAAATTTACTTCCGGGAAGAACTCGGAACCGGATACGGTCGACATCCATCATGTGCTTCGAGAATTGGACGCACTGTTTGATGCACATAAGAACGATGAATATGAGAGTGAAAACGGCGAAGTACGTATGCTTGGAGAACGGTTCGGATATTGGAGTGGGGACATACCATTTCCGGAGCTCTGGGAAGATTTCTACAGGAAAGAGATACAGACGCCGGAAGCGTGCCTGCAGATCTATATTTATGTGAATGGCTATAATTCCGATAAAGCGTATTTCAAGCAATATTGCAAGAGCTTTGTGGATGACCTGTATGGAAGCCGGTATAACGAGGAACTGCCGACCTACGGTTACATGTCGCAGATGCAGACAATCCTGCGTGAACTCTATAACAAACACGTGCCGGAAAGTGACAGAAGGAAGCTGGCGGTTGTGGCTGCGGATTATCTGCTCTCGCGCAAGGATGCGCTTGTGCAGGAGAAGAAGACAGTAAATCCGGCTTCTAAGAAGGAAATCATTTGCTATAGAAGTGTGCTTACGCAGGAACAGATCATGGTTATTACAGCGTATACTGCGCCGGGCTACGCGGAATATGGAAGTGCAAATGATGTGGAGGCAGACTCGGCACAGGCGGCAGAAAATGATACGGAGTTTCTGCGTCTCTTCCCATACAATTATGCACTTGCGAAATGCCTTAATTTCAAGATCCCGGATGAGGTTGCGAATGATGGAAATGGCTATTATTGGGTAAATGTCGGTAAGATCATGCGCGTGCCGGAGCTTTCGACGTACATTGCAGCATATACGAGGGGACTGATCAGCCGGGACTACCTGTATAAGATGGCGTTTGAGTGCAATCGGATGGATGTAAGCCTGAAGTGTCTGTCTGACATTGTGCGGTATATGACCGAGCGGGACAGACAGGTGCAGACAAGAGGCTGCGAGTGGAGCTGGACAGCGGGTACTCGGCTGGTGCAGGTGCAGAAAATGCTGCTGCATAATCCGGCGAAGGAGCTGTCTGAGACAGATCAGGTGAGCGTGGATACTGCGAAAGAACTGTATCAGGCGATGGCTGGGCTTGTCATGGAGACAGAGCTTACACGTGGCGATACTGAGACTGCATTTTCCCAGTATGTATATGGGTTGACGAGAATCTATGGCGCGGCGTATTTTGTGCGGATTCTGTCGGCACTCGGCAAGGAGACGCTGGAACGGTCGACCTATTTTAACAGCAGTTACAGCTCCGGTGTCAGACGAAGTGTGAGCAAGAAGAACAGCCTGTCGCATCTGTTGCAGGCGTGTCTGCCGGATGTCAATGACAGTGCGCAGACGCTTGGCGCACATCTGAAAGGGACGGATATCAGTGAGGCACGTTTAGTTGAGGCGGCAATGTATTCGCCGGAGTGGATTGATATTGTGGGTGATTATCTTGGCTGGGATGGATTTACAGCCGGATGTTATTATTTCATGGCACATATGAATGAGTCGTTTGACAACAAGCGGACAGCGATGATCGCGCGCTATACACCGCTTTCGGTCGAGGAATTAAATGATGGTGCATTTGACCGGGCGTGGTTTACGGAGGTCTACGAGAAACTTGGAGAGAAGCATTTTACGCTCATATATAAGGCTGCAAAATACATCTCCGATGGTGCCAAACATGCAAGAGCGAGAAAATACGCGGATGCGGCACTCGGCAAATATAATGAGACAGAGCTGCTCGGTGAGATCGAGGCAAAGCGGAATAAAGACCTGTTGATGGCAGTCGGAATCCTGCCGATTGCCGATGAGACGCAGATCAAAGAACGGTATATGTTCCTGCAGAAGTTCAAGAAGGAGAGCAAACAGTTTGGTGCCCAGCGGAGAGCCAGCGAGGCGGCTGCGGTGCAGATTGCATTACAGAATATGGCAATCAATGCAGGCTATCAGGATGTGACGAGACTGATCCTACGGATGGAGAGTCTGGTGGCACAGGGCATGGCGGACTATTTCAAGCCGCATGAAGTCGGAGAAGTATCTGTATGGCTTGAGATGGAAGATGGCGGCAAATGTGCCCTGCTTGTGGAGAAAAATGGCAAGCAGCTGAAGTCTGTTCCGGCGAAGCTTAAGAAGGATGAATATATTGTGGCGATTACCGAGGCGAAGAAGCAGATGGCAGAGCAGGCACGCCGCACGAGGGCGATGTTGGAAGATGCGATGGAGAGTCAGGAGACATACACGTATGCGGAGATTCAGGGTATGCTGGAAAATCCTGTGATTCACGATTTGGTGGCGGCACTTGTGTTCCGTGTGATGGATGGTGGCGGTGTGTCAGATCATACGCAGGAGGAACAGGCTGCATTTGGATTTGTCACAGCGAAAGGGATGGATGTATTTGCAAATCATGCAGCATATACAGATGAATCCGTGGGGACATTGGCAGATTCAGGAGATGAACCGTGTAACAGTTTGCATCATATCGAGCCATCCGACGATACATTACTGACGGTGGCGCATCCATTTCAGATGTATAAGCAGGGCATGTGGCATACGATTCAGAAATATGTGTTTGACAACCAGATCATCCAGCCGTTTAAGCAGGTGTTCCGCGAGCTGTATGTGAAGACGGAAGAAGAGCTTAACATGGAGCGCTCCTTGCGTTATGCGGGCAATCAGATCCAGCCGAAGAAGACGGTTGCGTGCCTGAGAACAAGACACTGGGTTGCCGACATCGAGGAAGGCTTGCAGAAGGTATATTACAAGGAAAATATCGTAGCGAGGATCTATGCACTGGCGGACTGGTTCTCACCGGCAGATATCGAATCCCCGACGCTGGAATGGGTCGTGTTCACTGATCGAAAGACAGGCAAAGATCTAAAGATTCGTGAGATTCCGGATATCATATTCTCGGAAGTTATGCGTGACGTGGATCTGGCAGTGAGCGTGGCACATGCAGGTGGCGTAGATCCGGAGACATCACATTCGACTGTGGAGATGCGGAAGGCAATCGCGGAGTTCACGATGCCGCTCTTCAAGCTTACAAATGTTACATTTACGAAGAATCATGCGGTGATTCAGGGCGCACGTGCGAACTATACCGTGCATCTTGGCAGTGGCGTAGTCCATCAGGAGGCGGGACCTATGATCAATGTACTTCCGGTGCATTCGCAGCGGCGCGGACGGATCTTCCTGCCATTTGTGGACGATGATCCGAAGACATCGGAAGTGCTGACAAAGATATTATTCTTTGCCGAAGATAAGAAGATCAAGGATCCATTTATACTCGAACAGATCCGGCAATAATGGTAAACATATTGGGCACACACTTCACAAAAGGTTCACAATAAAATTAGCACTCACCTCTTGACAGTGCTAATAACCGGGTGTATAGTATAGTCACAATCAAGAAAGGGAAAAGAAAAGGAAAGAAGAAATAGAGAAAATCCCTTAGAGATTGCAAAGTTGTGATATTCAAACGACACCTCAGATTTCTCTGATAGTGCTTAAAGAATACCGTAGGCATTGGTTGTTTAAGTATGAAAGGAGATATGACTTATGTTTACACCTAGTATTTTTGGAGAAAGTTTGTTTGACGATTGGATGGACGATTTTGAGAAGGAGTTTGACAAGGAACTCCGGCCAGCGAAGAATCCGCTGTATGGTAAGCATGCGAAGAACATGATGAAGACAGATGTCCGTGAGACAGATGATTCCTATGAAGTTGATATTGACTTACCTGGATTCAAGAAAGACGAAGTCAATGCACAGCTGCATGATGGATACATTACGATATCCGCTGCGAAGGGTCTGGATAAGGACGAGAAGGATAAGAAGACCGGTAAGTATATCCGCCGTGAGCGTTATGCAGGCAGCATGATGCGAAGCTTCTATGTTGGTGATGAGATTAAGCAGGAAGATATCCATGCAAAGTTTGAGAATGGTATCCTGCAGTTGTCAATTCCGAAGAAGGAAGCAAAAGCCATTGCGCAGAATAACTACATTGCTATTGAATAATCTATGAGAATGTAGCTGCGGTGCATATAAATCTACACCATATACACAATCGACTTTGGAACTTAACGTAAAGTAAGGGAAGGAAGTGTGAGATATGGACAAGAATCCAAAACATCCATTGAAGAAAAAGAAAGTTATGCCGAAGGTTTGTGCAACAGCAAATCATAACGCAGATCAGCCGGAGATGGCAGCTTCTTCAAAGAAGAAACATTAGTGAGATATAAGAAATGCCCTGCATGTTGAAAGAACATGCGGGGCATTTCTTTTGCTGGTTTCTTACAAAATTTTTGAAAGATATATGTATTTCTACACACGTAAAAATTACCATAATAATATCAAGATAACAATACAAATGCATGTAAGAATCTGATATAACATATTTACAGGTTATTTGATACGGTACCAAAGTAAAAGTATATGGGCATTGACTATATCATGGAAAACGAAAAAGAAAAGGAGATTCGGTATGCAGTTTGGTTATTTTGACAATGAGAATCGGGAGTATGTAATTACAAATCCCAAGACACCGGCACCTTGGGCGAACTACTTAGGCTCCCCGGAATATGGTGCTTTGATTTCAAACAATGCAGGTGGTTACAGTTTTGCAAAGTCTGGTGCGAATGGCAGAATCCTGCGCTATGTATTCAATAATTTCGATCAGCCGGGACGTTACATTTACATTCGAGACAATGACAGCAAAGATTACTGGTCTGCATCCTGGCAGCCGGTAGGAAAGAGCCTGGATACGTATAAGAGTGAGTGCCATCATGGTATTTCGTATACGAAGATTATGGCAGATTACAGTGATATTCACACAGAGGCATTGTATTATGTGCCATTGAATAAGACATATGAAGTATGGAATCTGAAAGTAACAAACAATGGTTCTGAAAAGAGAAATCTTACCCTGACCGGATATGCAGAATTTACAAACAACAGCAATTATGAGCAGGATCAGGTGAATCTGCAGTATTCATTATTTATTTCCAGGACAAGCTTTGTAGAAAACCGGATTCGCCAGACGGTGCATGGGAATCTGGATGTACTCGGAGCTGGTGAGACAGTCGATGATAAGCGTCCGACAGACCGGATCTTCGGACTTGCCGGAGCAGATGTTTCTTCCTATTGTGGAGATAAGGAAGTATTTATTGGAAGATGTAATGGCTATGGCAATCCGGATGGCGTGGTAAACGGAGATCTTGGAAATGCTTTAAGTTATAATGAAAATTCTTGTGGCGCGCTTTCTACTGTTGTTGAGCTTATGCCGGGTGAGACAAAGAATATTGCGTTTATCCTTGGATTAAAGGAAAATGATGAGGCAGAAGCTATTATGAACAGCTATACGGATCCAGCGGATGTCTGTGAGAAGGAACTGGCTGAGTTAAAGACTTACTGGGGTGAGAAATTCTCGCATTTCCAGGTACAGACACCAAGCAAGGAATTTGATTCGATGATTAATACCTGGCATGCCTATAACTGCTTCATGACATTTATCTGGTCAAGAGCAGCATCATTCATCTATTGTGGACTTCGGAACGGATACGGATATCGAGATACAGTGCAGGATATTCAGGGAATTATTCATCTGGCACCGGAGATGGCAGCAGATAAGATTCGATTTATGCTTTCGGCACAGGTTGCCAATGGTGGTGGACTTCCACTTGTGAAGTTCACACACAATGCCGGACATGAGGATACACCGGACGATGCTTCTTATGTGAAGGAGACAGGACATCCGGCATATCGTGCGGACGATGCATTGTGGCTCTTTCCAACAATTTATAAATATGTAACAGAAACCGGAAATCTGGCATTTATGGATGAAGTGATTCCTTACGCAAATAAAGATGAAGGTACGGTGTATGATCATCTGAAACGTGCGATTGATTTCTCTATGAAACATCTTGGCAGACATGGCATGCCGGCAGGACTTTATGCAGACTGGAATGACTGCCTGCGGCTTGGAAAAGATGGGGAGTCATCCTTTGTTGCATTGCAGTTTTATTATGCAATGACGATTCTTCGTAAATTCGCTGAGTATAAAAATGATTCTGAGTACATTTCTTATCTGGATAAGAGCCAGAAAGATCTCTGGAATGTGATTCAGAATCTCTGCTGGAATGAAGACCGGTTTATCAGGGGCTTTACGGAAAAAGGAGAAGTAATCGGTAAAAGAACAGATCCGGAGGCAAATATGTGGTTGAATCCACAGAGTTGGGCGGTTATCAGCGGATTTGCATCTAAGGCACAGGCGGAAGCTGCAATGGAGAATGTGTATGCGCAGTTAAATACAGCGTTTGGTGCCGTACTTATGGATCCACCGTACCATGCGCATGCATTTGATGGCGCTCTGGCGGTTATCTATAATCAGGGGGTAAAGGAAAATGCGGGAATCTTTTCACAGTCACAGGGCTGGCTGATTCTGGCAGAAGCATTACTTGGACATGGAAACCGTGCGTTTGAGTATTATATGGAGAATTCACCGGCAGCTCAGAATGATAAAGCAGAAGTGAGAAAGCTTGAACCTTATTGCTATGGTCAATTTACAGAGGGTAAGGCAAGTCCTCATTTTGGACGATCCCATGTGCACTGGCTGACGGGAACTGCATCAACAGTTATGGTTGGCAGTGTCGAAGGTATTCTGGGCATGCGCCCGGATTTCTATGGATTGCGGATAGCACCATCCATCCCGGCAGAATGGGACGGATTTACAGTGGAGAAGGATTTCCGCGGAAAGCATCTCCATATTGAGGTGAAAAATCCGGGACATGCAGAGTCTGGATTTAAGTGCATGGAAATCAATGGTCAGACTATCTTCAATAATTATGTGAAAGACGAGTGGCTTATGTCAAACGGGGATAATATAATCATATTATATATGTCATAGATTTTACCGGTCAGGCAGACCGGAGGCATTCAGATTTAGGGACTGGTACCGCTTTGGTGTCAGTCCTGTCTGTTTTTTGAATACTTCTGTGAAGTAACTTTGATCTGAAAATGCAAGGATCGAAGCAATTTCGGCTGCGGAATAGGAAGAGTGAAGCAGCATATTTTTGGCAGTTTCAATCTTTGTCTGCTGGATATAGTCGCTGACAGTCATACCGGTTTCCTTGTGGAAAAGGCGGGAAAGATAGGATGAATTTAATCCTGTCAGTTCTGAAAGATTTGCAAGTGTGATTTTTGTATGTAGGTGGTCATAAATATAATCAATACATCTGGCTACTGGTTTTGATGTAATCTTTTTCTTTCGCAGATTTTTCATGCGGCCGGTGTAGTCCAGGCATGCGGTTGTGTGCAGTTCATCGAGTTCATCCATCGAATTTGCACGGTCTGCTGTGTGGATATAAAAATCGCTCAGGCTGTAGGAAGTGGACAAATCCAGACCACCTTCGATACAGTAGCGGGCAAGCATAGCCATTGTGATTGCAAAATGATATTTCAGGCTTTGCAGAGGGGTGTCGGATAGCTCGCCCAATCCTTTTTTGTGGCTGATCTTTGCCTGACAAAGCTCATTTACCTTCTCAATGTTTCCGGATTTGATGGTTGTATAAAATTCTAATTCCGGATCGTACTGTGCACGTAGTACAGCTTCGTCCTTATATACGTAATCACGGTATATTTTATTGCTTATTTTCATGGTAACACCCCATTGATATATGTTCGTTATTTTTTTAGTGATTTTGGAAAATATTTAATGTAATTATAGCAGAGAATCTGATTTAGAACAATCGAACAAAATGCAACAAATAATTGCTTTACTTTGCATTATGTATAGGGTACAATTTTTACAGCACATTGTTTCAAATACATTTAGAAAATAAAAATGAACAAATGTTCGAATTCCTTGTTGACTTTTCGAACAGAAGTGTAGTATAGTAGAAGAAACAAAAACGAACATATGTTTTGATAACATAGATGGAAGATAATGGAGGTTTATGGTATGGCAAGTGAAGAAAAGATGAAAGCATTAGATGCAGCGCTGGCGCAGATCGAGAAGCAGTATGGTAAGGGTTCTGTGATGAAGCTCGGAGATCAGTCTGCAAATATGGGAATTGATGTAGTTCCGACCGGCTCTCTGAGTCTGGATCTGGCACTCGGACTTGGCGGTATGCCAAGAGGTCGTATTATTGAGATTTATGGTCCAGAATCAAGTGGTAAGACAACCGTTGCACTGCATGTGGTTGCTGAAGTACAGAAGATGGGTGGTATTGCAGGCTTTATTGATGCAGAGCATGCACTCGACCCAACGTATGCAGCGCATATAGGTGTCGATATTGATAACCTGTATATTTCACAGCCGGATAATGGCGAGCAGGCACTGGAGATTACAGAGACGATGGTTCGTTCCGGTGCGGTTGATGTAATTATTGTGGACTCTGTAGCGGCTCTTGTACCGAAGGCAGAGATTGACGGCGAGATGGGAGATTCTCATGTTGGATTACATGCGAGACTGATGTCTCAGGCACTCCGAAAACTGACTGGTATTATCAGCAAGTCTAATTGTGTGGTTATCTTTATCAACCAGCTTCGTGAGAAAGTAGGTGTGATGTTTGGTAACCCGGAGACGACAACCGGTGGTCGTGCATTGAAGTTCTACGCATCTGTCCGTCTGGATGTGCGCCGGATTGAGACATTGAAGGTTGGCGGAGAAGTTGTTGGTAACCGTACAAGAGTCAAGGTTGTAAAGAATAAGGTTGCACCTCCATTCAAGGAAGCAGAGTTTGATATTATGTTTGGTAAGGGTATCTCCAAGGAAGGCGATATTCTGGATCTGGCTGTTTTGCACGATATCATCAACAAAGCAGGTGCATGGTACTCTTACAATGGTGAGAAGATCGGACAGGGACGTGAGAATACGAAGCTTTATCTTGCAAATAATCCAGAAGTGATGGAAGAGATTGAGCAGCAGGTACGGAATAAGTGTGGGATTGGCGTAGATGCAGAACAGACAGAGAGCGAAGAGTCATAAGCAACCAACTACATACAGTGCATTTGATACAGCGATTTATTATCTTACCTTCCGGGATCGCTCCCGGAAGGAGCTTTGTGATAAGCTGACAGAAAAAGGATATGAGGAAGCAGAGATTGCAGAGGCAGTTGAGAAACTGATGTCCTATGGATACATTGATGATGAACGATATGCCTCATCGTATATTCGGAATCAGATGCGTGCCAAAGGCAGACGAAGAATCACAATGGAGCTTTCCGGTAAAGGTGTAGATTCAGAGATGACACGTGAATTATGCATGGAACTGGTGCCTGATGAAGCGGAAACCATCTATGATTTACTGGAAAGACGTTATGGTAACTTAGATTTTTCGGATGAAGGACAGATGCGGCGTATGTATTCCTTTTTTGCACGGCGGGGATTTAAGTATGAGGATATTCGCAGAGCGGTGTCAGAATATAGAAAAAATATTGAAAAAATATAGAAAAGTAATCTATTTTTTCTTACAATTTGCATAAAAAAAGTAAAGTATTCCTTGACACTAGTATAAAAAAAGTATAATATTTAAGTGTTGTAGTTATGCAATAAAACTAAATAAGGAGGTGCTCCTGAGTTGTCAGACGAAGCAATCAAGTATGTGATTTTCGCTGTAATACTCGTGGTTGCAATTCTCGTTACCTGGTTTTTAGCTATTGCGTATCGTAAAAATGTGGCAGAGGCAAAGCTTGGTAAGGCAGAGGATAAGGCTAGAGAGATTATAGATGAAGCACTGAAAGCTGCGGAGGCAAAGAAACGTGAGACACTTCTTGAGGCGAAGGAAGAAGCCATGAAGACGAAGAATGAGATTGACAAAGAAGTCAAGGATCGTCGGAATGAGCTTCAGCGCATGGAAAAGCGTGTTCTTTCCAGAGAGGAAAATCTCGACCGGAAGACCGAAGCCGTAGAGAAGAAAGAAGCTTCATTATCACGTAAAGAGGCAGAACTCACGAAGCTGAAGCAGGAAGTTTCAGATTTGGAAGCAAAAAGAACTCAGGAACTGGAAAGAATTTCCGGATTAACCTCTGAACAAGCAAAGGAATACTTATTAAAGACTGTTGAAGACGAAGTAAAGCATGAAACAGCAGTCATGATCAAAGAATTAGAAACACGAGCAAAAGAAGAAGCAGATAAGAAGGCAAAGGATTACGTTGTGACAGCTATTCAGAAGTGTGCTGTTGATCATGTATCAGAGACAACGATTTCCTTAGTACAGCTGCCTAATGATGAGATGAAGGGAAGAATCATTGGTCGTGAAGGACGAAACATTCGTACTTTAGAGACTATGACAGGTGTTGATTTAATTATTGATGATACACCGGAAGCAGTTTTGCTTTCAAGTTTTGATCCGGTTCGTAGAGAAGTAGCCAGAATCGCACTTGAAAAGCTGATTGTGGATGGAAGAATCCATCCGGCACGTATTGAAGAGATGGTCGAGAAGGCTCAGAAAGAGGTCGAGACTATGATGCGTGAAGAGGGAGAGGCTGCAACCCTGGAAGTCGGTGTACATGGCTTACATCCTGAACTGATACGTCTTCTTGGTAAGATGAAGTTCAGAACAAGTTATGGACAGAATGCATTGAAGCATTCTATTGAGGTAGCTCATTTGTCCGGTTTGCTTGCCGGAGAGCTTGGGCTTGATGTTCGTGTAGCAAAGCGTGCAGGTTTGTTACATGATATCGGAAAATCTATTGATCATGATGCAGGTATGGAAGGTTCTCACGTATCTATTGGTGTTGATCTTTGTAGAAAGTACAAGGAGTCGGCAACGATTATCAACGCTGTTGAGGCACACCACGGGGATGTAGAACCACAGAGTTTGATCGCATGTATTGTACAGGCTGCAGATGCTAT
>ULRZ01053681.1_pt1 | contig 82198 bp, 105 predicted proteins | sample 1955861 | NCBI WGS metagenome assembly ULRZ01 (sample SAMEA4835694, study PRJEB28245) | human gut metagenome | biome: gut microbiome; material: fecal sample | place: Denmark | collected 2008 | reverse complement strand
TGCCGCCGCTTTGATTAGAATGAGCGAAGGTTTAGCAAAATCGTTTACTCATGTAGAGCAAGCATCCCAGGATATGTCATTTATCAATGCTCAAATCGGCCTTGCGGAATATGTTGATATGGTGGACAAAGCCATCAATGCTAAATCAAGATTCGATGAGGCAATAGCATCTGGCGGTTTTGATTATTCTTCTGGTTATGAAGGGTTTGCAGACGTATATTCTGAAATGCAAGGATTGCTAGAAGGCGGTCAAATTGGTGGCAAATTCAGAGTTGGCGCACAACTGCTATTCGATGAAAACACGTATCAAAGCTTTATAGATGCCTTAAAAAATAATCTACCTGAAGCTATGCGAATCGCACAAGAAGCTATGTCCAAATTATCGCCCTTGTTTGGTGATGCTAAAAATTCTGGACTTGGTTTTGTCGATACAATGCAGAAACTAGCCGAAAAGGGCAAATTGGTAGGTGCTACATATAAAGACGTTGATGGGCAAACAGAGATTACTATCACCAATTTAAAAGAATTGGCTACATCACTTGGCACTAGTGAATCTGGCGTGTTTGCTGCAATTCAGGCATGGAAAGAATTCGGCATTAACGCTCAATTAACATCATCTGATTTAATTGGATATTTAAATGACATTGGCGTAGCAACAGAAAACAACAATATTGACATGAACAGTGTTGTTGAAAAAATGCGTGAGCTTGGAGCTACAGATCAAGATATAATGTCATTGCAGAGCTTATTGCAGAATATGTCTGACGTTACGCTTCAAAATCCAATTAAGGACATCGACGATTTAAAAGATGAAGCTGGTAATGCTGATGATGCCGCAAACGATGTATATGATACATTGCAAGGCATAAAAAGCACGACATTTAGTCAAGTCCGTACACAGTTAAGTTTGTTGGGCACTAGTTTAGACACTGTTAAGATAAAAGCCAATGATGCCGCCTCTGCTGTTGGCAGTATTGATAGAGCTGCAGGTGGTAATAGAGATCGTCGTGTGCATGGCGGCAGAGAACCAGAAGAAAGCGCAAAGGGCACAAGAAGCGCTCGTGGCGGTTTGACGTTAGTAAACGAAGAAGGCCCAGAAATAATTCAAGAGAATGGCAAACAACGCATAGCCAATAATGGTTTACCAACACTAACCAATGTCAAAAAGGGCGCAGTTATCTATAACGCAAAAGATACGACTGAAATGACTATGCGCAAAGCTGGAATTACTGGCTCTGTAACAGTATCGTCATCTTACCTAAACACGTTGTTTAACAACTATGGATTATCTTCTAGCGGCTCTAGTTATGCATCGTCTGGTAGCTCATCAGGATATTCATCTTCGCATACATCCTCTGGTTATAGTGGTGGATCATCTAGTGATACAGAAGATGCTTGGAAAAAAGAATTTGAAGAATGGTTAAAATGGAAAGACCACCAATTAGCTATGGATCAAATTACAGAACAAGCATATTATGACGAACTAAACAAAATGAATGAAAAATATTTTGCTAATAGGGCTGAATATTTAGAGGATTATTGGAAATATCAAGAGCAGATTTACAAGTGGCAAAAGGACAAAGAGAAAGACTTGTTAAATCGGCAACTTGATGATTTAAAGAAACTAAAAGATGCAATAAATGAAAAATACGATGCTCAAATAAGCGCACTTGAGGATGAGAACAAAGAACTAGACGACCAATTAAAATACGAAGAATTGCTTGAAAACTTAGCTAAAGCAAAAGCAGAACGGGTTCTTGTTTATAAGGACGGTAGATTCCAATATGTTTCTGGTGGACAAAGCGTATATGACGCACAGGTCGCACTAGATGCTTATAATCGTGAAAAGGCATTGGAGGAGCAAAAGGAAGAAATAGAAAAGCTTAGAGAGAATGAGCTTTCTGCCATTTTAGAGCAAGAAGAAAAAATCAACAAGCAATTAGAAGAGTTATCGGACAACAAGGGTTATGCTAGCGGTTCTTTGGGTGTTCGTGGCGGTCTATCTTTGGTTGGTGAAAATGGACCTGAGTTGCGTGTCTTGAATCGTGGCGACGGTATTGTTCCTGCTGATGCAACGGCAAATATTATGCGATGGGCAGGACAAAGCCCACGTTCGTTTAAGAGCGGACTTTTAAATGAACTACGGAATAATGTTGGTGGTGTTGTACAACATTTTGAAAATATAACATTGCCAAATGTTACAGACATTATGAGTTTTATGAATGAAATGAAGAGATTAAGTAGATACGCATATCAGATGTAGTACCGGATATATAAGAGAGGGTTAAATGCCCTCTCTTATATATTTTATAGAAAGCGGTGATATATTGAACGATAATTTTAATATTTTAAAAACTATGCAAACTGTTGCTAAGACAACACAAAGCAAACTTGATTATGATAAGACATATAGAGGATATGTTATATCACAAAACAGTAACGGAAAATATAAAATAAAAATAAATGGGCACATATATGAAAATGTAGACAATCCTAGTGGGCATACAATATCAAGCGGCGATGTTGTTAGAGTTACCTTCCCACAAAACAATGCGTCTCAATGCTATATTTGTATGGCTTCACAAAGAGATGGGGTTACACCAACTGTAAAAAGTGTAAACGGTAAAACAGGCGACGTTGTATTAACTCAAGACGATGTTCCAAATGGTAACACTTACGTAAGAACACACAATGACTTTACTACAGAAGATAAAGGAGCGATATCAAAAAACGCTCAAGATATTACATCTTTGCAGCAGTCTAAACAAGATAATATAACTGGTGGCGCATCCAGTATAACAAGTGTTAACTTGGGTGCAAATAAGGCACTTGTGTCTAACGCATCTGGTAAAGTTGCTACAAGCAACGTGACTAGTACAGAATTAAGTTATTTATCTGGCGTTACAAGTAACATTCAAGAGCAGATAGACGCAAAAGTGCCAACGTCTGTATTACCAAGTGACGATTTACCAAAAGCCAATAGCGGAAGTGGCAATGCTGGGAAATCTGAAAAATATTCCAGAGGAGACCATGTACATCCAACAGACAATTCTAAATTAGATAAAAATGGTGGAGAGGCAAGCAATTTACTAATTATTGATAGTTACACTATGGTTGACCAAAACGGTAATAAGGTTGATGTTAGCCAAATAGACGGCACAATCAAATTTGCTTCAAGCGGTAGCGATCCTAATGTTGTATTGAAATATGTCGGAGATCCAGTAGATGAATATGACGCGGTTAATTTAAAAACGTTGGGAACAATAGCCGATGAAATCAATACTACTGCACAAGACGCTCTAGTTGCGGCACAAGATGCGCAATCAAATGCCAGTTCAGCATTAACGGAAGCGCAAAGCAAAGCCCCGACGAATCATGCCAGCACGGTGACGACCTACGGCAAGGGCACATTGACGAACTACGGGCACGTCAAGCTCTCGGACTCCATCCTCAGTACCTCCGGCACCGACGGCGGCACTGCCGCGACACCCTATGCCGTAAAGCTGGCATACGACCTAGCAAACAGAGCCGAAACGAAGCTGCTTGGCGGCAAGAAAATCGTCTGCGGCTGGGATAATGTAGGATATAAAAGCACGGGACAGACAAACACCACTATTTCCTTTGGTACGAAGTTTACGGCAAAGCCTACGGTGATAATCGGCCAGCCGTTCAATGGCGCCGTCTGCACGGCTTTTTATGATTCGGTCACTACAACTGGTTTTACAGTTAATGTTCCTTCGGTTGGCGGCACAACATTAGCATATCGTAAAATGGCTTGGATCGCCATTGGGGATGTATAAATATAGGGGGAGGTGAAACAGTGACGATTCAAGGAATTGTTTTAGGCAGCTCTGGATTATTGATTGTTATATTGTCATTGATTGAAGTATCTAAAATTAAAATAAATCCATGGTCGGCATTAGCAAAAGGAATTGGAAGGGCTATAAACGCTGAGATTATTACAAAGCTAGAAAGCCTACAAAATCAATTAGATTCACAAATACAACGGTACGAAATGCGTAATGCAAATGAATGTAGAACACGTATATTGCACTTTGACAATGAGATATTACGAGACATACCGCATACAAAAGAAGAATTTATTGAAGTATTGACAGAGATAGATGGGTATGAAGCGTATTGTAGGGAACATCCACAATATAAGAACAATCGAGCTGTTCATGCTATTGCAAATATCAATGACGTATATAACGAAAGATTAAAAAAGCATGATTTTCTAGTATAAAATAAAGGAGATGATGCAATTGGCACTCGTAACACCTAGCCTACAACCCATTGCGTCCTTTGATGTTACTGAATCTAAGGACATTACATTTATATCCTCTGGCGGCGACAAGCCCGTTAAGGCGATATTAAATATAAACGTACAAAATAAAACATATCAAAAATCATATATTTCTAGCGTATCATCTTCAACGTCTGAATATATCATTACGTTGCCAGCAAATTTTTTAACAGGTGATAATTTTGGTAACGATGTGACATATGAGATATCTGTTTCGACATATAATTATCAAGGGCAAATTTCAGAAAAATCAAATATTCAAATTGTTACAGCTTATACAAATCCAGAGATCGTAATAGTTAGCCCAGAAACTACACATGAAAGTGCGACGCTGACTTGTTCGTTTACATATTCACAAAAAGAAAATGAAAGCATCAATAAATATAGTTTCCGCCTATTGAATTCTATAGGTACACAATTAGACTATTCTGGTGATATCCTGTATTCTCAAGACAAGTCTTTGTCATATCAATTTAAAACTGAATTGGCAAATGATGGGACGTATATTGTCGAAGTAAATGTTGTTACAGTTGGCAATACAAATATTATAAAAACAAAAACATTCGTAGCACAATATATTCAAACATCAGATTATTTCCCTCTTATAATTGATAATAGCGCAACTTGTGAAAACGGCGCTGTTGTTGTAAAATCTGAATTGGTTCTATTTGAAGGTGAGGCTTATCCTTCGCCACCAATATATATAGACAATGATTATGTTTCTTTGGTAAAGCCTGGTAGTTATGTAATATTTGATAAAGGGTTTGAGATAAACGGCGATTTTGCATTGATAATAAAATTTAATTCACCAGTCCTTTATCCAGTAAATAAGTACGGCGATGCAGAAAAATCTATTATCGAAATGACTAAGAAAAATGAAGATAGTTATATCATAATAAATGTAGAAGAAGGAATCTCAGATACAAACAAAGTGCGTGCTGAGGTTTGTATAAAAGACGGCCCGTTCTACTATAGAGTATTAAGCGATTATATAAATAAAGCTGATGCTACCAAAGATTATAGAGTAGTGCTTAGAAAAATAGATAACTTATGCGATATATCTTTTGAGGTGGTGGATAAATGATAGCCTTATGTGGATATGATTTATATTTGGGTATAAATGCATTAAATCCAAATCCTACGGTTAAGAAAACGATTGATTCTGTAAAATTAAGGAACGCCATATTTGATTATATATACGGGACATATTCAACGAATATAAATCCAGACGAACCGTTAAAATGGGATTTTTCAACTATAATGTTTGCACAATTTATGAATACACTAAACGCTGGCAACTTAACTGAATCTCTTAGCAATATATCTGCCATTAAGGTTGTGCGGTCAGATATTGATACCGGAGATAAAATGATAGTATATGAAAAGACGATAAACAGTCCAACAATAGAAGAATTTGACTTTATATTTAAAGATTTTGCAGGCAAAAATGGTGGTAGATACGTATATAGCGTGATACCAATCTTAAAATATGGTGTATCGTTATCTTCTGTGCAAACTGATCCAGTAACAGTGCAATTTAAGAATGTATTTCTATCTGATAACACATATTCTTATGAAATGGTAGCAGATGTAAAATATGGTAACGGAACTCAAAAAATCAATGTGGGGACGTTTGAGCCTATTGGTAGAAAATATCCAGTATATATTTCAAACGCTGATACAAATTATCAGGCTGGTTCCGTAAGCTCAAAAGTTATTGGCAACTATTTTGATCTTAAAGAATTTAATAAACAAGATATAACAAAGCAAAAAGATGAGATATTAAAATTCTTAACGAATAGAAAGCCAAAAATTTTAAAAGATACGAATGGGAATATGTGGCTAATAGCAATTACTGGCGCACCTTCCATAGAATATGATAATAACTACAATGCTGGTATTATGAACATATCTTTCAATTTTATGGAAATTGGCGATGCGACAAACGAAAAGGATATGATGGACTGCGGCATTGTTCCATTTACATTGTAAGCGATAAAACAAAAGGAGGTGGGTAATCAGATATGAATAGAGATGTTTATCTGCAATCCGTTAGAAACCAACACATAAAAATTGATATGTTGGAGCTAGATGCTAAAACTGGTCAATTTATTACAACAGAAGAAATTACAGGGAATGTGCTATCTGGTAGTATATCTATCAATGCAACGTCTGACATTCGTAGAACGTGCGACATATCTTTAATTGTAACCGATGCGTCGTTCGATATAAGTCCCGGCAGCAAAATATACTTGGATAAATATATTAAGGTACAATGTGGGATTGACAATTTTAAAACCGGACAAACGGTATGGGAGAATTATGGTATATATATGATAAATTCTCCAAAGTGGGATTATAACGCAACTACAAATACCATCTCTTTTCAAGGGGTAGATTTAATGGCGGCTTTAACTGGTTTGAGAAACGGATATTTGCCAGGACTTCCGGTCACAATCCCTCAAGGCAGCTCTGTAAAAGAGGTTATGACTGCAATATTAAATGATTTTACGGGATTCAAAAGAAGCGTGATCTCAGAATGTGTAAACGTCGACGGATCAATTCAGGAAGTGCCCTATGATATAGAAATAGAGCAAGGAAGTACGGTATATAATATTTTGGATAAGCTTAGGAATATTTTACCAAATTACGAAATATTTTTTGACACCGACGGCGTATTTAGGTATCAAAAAATACCAACGGGGTCTAACGAACAGATTGTTTTAACTGACGATTTGTTGAAGCACAATTTAATATCTGAGACGATAACTACTGATTTTTCTGATATTAAAAATGTTATTGTTGTGTATGGTGCAACAAAGGACGTGCAACATTTTTCCACAGAAACAACATTTACAAAGTTAAGCGGCAGTAATTATTTTACAGTAAAATTTCCATCTATAACAGAAATGCAAGATAACACTTTATATGGATTCGACTTTAATAACACAGCTGCCGGATGGTGCTATTTTACTATTCTTGGAAAAGACGATGTAAAAATAGGCGATTATGTATTAGTTGATGAGAATTATCAACAAACCATGTTAAGTGATAAGCCATATACTGAAGTTGGCGAAGCACACCCATATGTATTCAAATATGAATCGTCCCATCCAGATTGTGTAATTAGCCTTGGCAATTTACAATCCTATGCAATATCAGAGGACAAAAACAAATATAGTCCATTTTATGTATATGGTCCAGTTGGAAAAATAACTCAGGTATTGTGTGGCGGAGAATACGACAATATTATGTCTGATAATCTAGCGCAACAACGAGCCGATTATGAGTTATGGAAACATACTAGATTGAATGATTCTGTGCAATTTACTTGTATCCCATTACACTTCTTGGACGTTAATCAAGTTATAGAGCATAAACCGCTTGGCAAGGACGAAGTAAAAAAATATATTGTAAAATCTATAAATGTTGACTTGTCAGAATCAGGGCAACAAACAATAAATGCTATAACGTATTATCCATTATACCCAAATATTTAAATAGAGGTGATAAGAATTGGCTACAACATTCCCAGATCAAATACAAGAGTTTGATGAAAAAATGAACATAGACCCAACCACGGACACTGTATATCTAAAAGCATATCAAGATGCTGTTTTAGCACAAGATATTGTTGCGATGCGTGCCGCTTTATCGCAAATTCCAATGATAGAAAAAAAGTTGATCACATCTGAAGATTTTAACGTATTGACTGACACTTGCTATGCATTGCAACGATTTTTTCTTGCAAAATATAGTCCAGCATATATCGTAAGTGAAACTCAACCCATCACTCAGGCGAAGGGCGATTTTTGGATTAGAATAGATAAGTAAGGCGGTGTGAACAATGAGTTTTACTTATTTTAAAAGAGAGGATATTCATTATTCACAAAAAATATTTTGGAAAGATTTTTACAATTTTTGTTTTAACGGAAATTATCAAGCCGCATTAAACTATTATCTTGAAAACGCAGAAACAATAGCCAATGCGACGTATAATGAAACAGTATATAATATGTCAGCAGAAAATTTGACATATTTACAGAATCTAAAAGATGATACTTTCAAGAGCGATAAAATAAAGGTATCAAAAACTCCGCCAGCACAAATGACGAAGGGACAGATTTATTTTAAAGAGGAGGAATAATAATTGGGAACCAGTAAAAATGTAACGTGGCAAGAATATAACGGGACGGATTATGATGTTCTATTGCCACAACCATCTGTTGCTACCGCTGATAGAGTTGGCGGTATTATTGCTGACCCGGCTGAGGTGCAACCTCAATTTGAAAGGGAGTTTGAATGCAAGATTAGTCAAAGAACAAAAAAACTGCTTATGCCGACATCCATCAACCCCAACACAATAGGCGCACCTGTTCCAATTACAAAAGGTGGTACAGACGCAGATAATGCAAAGCAAGCACTAATAAATTTGGGCGTTAAAGATTATGTAATTGGATTAGACGTGCTTGGCAATCGTGAAGTTGTTACATACAAAAGCGGACGTAAGGTGTTGACTGAAAGACGTTTCAATTCAAGTAGTATCAATATACAAACACCAACCGATGATAGAAAATGGTATAAATCACCTATCAATGCATTTACTCCTTCTGCTTCATCAATTGGCAATATGAACACATGGAAGTATTGGAATTTACAAGTTGTTCCAGTTGGTTCTAAGGACGTTCTGCCAATGTTTGTCAATATTCAAACTGGTTATGACCCAACGTCCAATTCAATCCCATGGAGATTGTTTTCAACTAGTAGTTTGATCTTTAATGCGAATCAGTTGCTATTTCTTTTGACGGTTATAGTATAATAGGGGGGAGTGATAAAAATGCAAAAAACATACAACTTTGAATTTTACAACAACAAGCCATGGTGATATTACACGATCAAACAATGTATTTACATAATGCCAGTAGCATCAGAAACTGAAATGGTAAATTTGCTTAAGAAATACGCGCCGGTTTATGCTGGTGGTACAGCGATGGGTAGGGAAGATATCCTCAATCTATATACAAAACCGTATGGATTTAAGTGTGTTGAAAAATCTTCATTATCAGATGGGTGTAACAGTAAAATTACAATCCTTATTGGGAAAAATCTATTTGGAAGTGCCACAGACATTGGAAATGATGCGGTTAAGAAAACTGGCATGTGTGGTTTAAATCTCAATATTATAAATTTTTCTACTGATTATACATTTTATGAATACGGAGAAGATGTAACTTATAGAAATAGTTACACAAGAACAGAGTAAAAGAAAGGATATAACATGATAACATTATATCGCCCAGCAGGATATGATAATCCAAGAGCGCCCGAATTTACAGGGCGCTCTATTGATACTAAACCAAGTAATGATGAATATAATTAAATAAATGAAAGGAGTTGGTAGAGGTGAATATAACATTAACTGGTACTAAAGTATCTCTTGATACACATACCCTTGCGTTTGCAAAGAATAATCTTGTTAATAAAATTATATGCACTGTAGACACCGATGAGTCATGGACTTATAGAATTGACGTCCTATACTCATCAACAGATTGCTCCGAAAATCCGTTATATAATATTATCAATTTAAATAGAACTGGCAATGTATGTTCGGCATTGCTCACTATTGCTATGTTGCCATTTAGCGGCAAATATACTATGCAGTTACGTGGTATAAAAGACCAACAGATATATCATAGCGATATTTTTGAGGTATGGGTCAAATATAGTATTGACCCAAGCAATGTATATGACCCAGTTCCTAGTGAATTTTATCAAATTGAAGATAATATTATTGAGATAAACAACCATCCTCCTTATCCTGATATTAGCGGGTTCTGGATGATATGGAATCCAACTACACACAAATATGAGCTTAGTGCAATTCCAGTTCCTACTGAAGCCGGTGGAGACAAGACATATGTTCACAAACAGGTCATTGCCTCTAACACATGGGAAATTGCGCATAATTTATATAAATATCCATCTGTGTCTGTTGTAGATACGGGCGGCAATGTTGTGGTTGGTGATGTGGAATATACCAGTTTGAATACATTGGTAATAAAATTTACTGCTCCATTCAGTGGAACGGCATATCTCAATTGATATTATGATTGGAATATATTGTGCAAAAAATATTGTAAATGAGAAGGTTTATATTGGTAAGAGCGTAAATGTAGAAAAAAGATGGAAAGATCATAAAAAAGGATATAACAATCCTAACGCATCTCAATATGCATCGTATTTTTATAACGCATTAAGAAAATATGGGTTTGATTCATTTGAATTTTCCGCGTTAGAAGAATGTACAGAAGATAAATTAAATGACAGAGAAATATTTTGGATAAATAAGTTTCAGTCTAATAATCGTGAGCATGGTTACAACACAACTAATGGCGGAGATGGTGTATCAGGTGATTTCAAATCAGATGGTACAGTTCCAATGAGCGGCAACCTGTATATGAATGGCAATAATATTATGGGCGTTAAATCCATTAGCAATACAGATAGCGGCATGGCGATTGAATCAGAGGTTAGTTTGAATAATCATAAAATCACTGACTTGCTTAATCCAACAGCTGACCAAGATGCGGCAACCAAGGCATATGTAGATGAACACAGCCTACTTGGTGATGATGGAAAGATTGATAGCGACCTAAATATGAATGAGCATGGTATTGTCAATGCTCATAGAATCAGTACAGACGGCCCAGCTCCATTATATATTGGTTCTACTATTGAGCCAACCGGCACAAATGCGCCTAGATTGACTGGCTCAAATGATGGTACAGCGGCATTTGTTAAGGCTGATACACAGGCTACTTATGTACCTGTTAGCGTAGGTGCGCCAACATCAACAAATCATGCTACTACTAAAGAATATGTAGATGGTAAGACAGGTGCAATTCAAGCTAGTGCAATCCTTAAATCAGGTGGCACTATGGTAGGCAAGCTCAAGCTAACGGCTGAAGCAACTGAAGATAATGACGCAGTTGATAAGGCATATGTTGATGCTATTCTACCAGCATTTACAGCTGCTGATAATGACAAGGTTCTAGGCATTGTAAATGGTGCATTAGCATGGGTAGCTAAAGCATAATTATAGAGAGGGATGATTGAATATGGCTAATTGGTGCGGAGGAATCCGACTAGATAAGAATACACTCAAGATTATTAACGGTGTGATTTGTGATGCAAATGCAACAACTGTTGATAGAAGTAAAGCAGTATCTACTTGCGGTCAGCTCTGGGATGGCGCATTATTTACCGTGGCTAAAATTGGTGGCGCTGGTTATATCACTTTGCGCAGTTCTGAAGGTGAAGAAATTGGTGCGCCTATTATGGGTCGTGGTAATTGCGGCGTTGGTCTTGATGGGCGCTTTTTCAAGATTGTAAAGGACGCAGTTACTCTACAAGAGGGCTTCCTACTTACTGTTGATGTGACGCCAAAGGACGCTCTTATCACCGTGACTGATGCTGATGGTACAGAGGTTGACCCAGTTAGTGGTAATACTAAGCAATTCTTACTAAGTGGTATTGGCGACACATATACTGTCACAGCTACTAAAGCAGGATATACTACTGAGGCTAAACAGGTCAAGAACACAGGCGATCAGACACTAAAAATTGTGATGAAAGCATCTGCTTAATATAAATTTATGGGGAACATTGGATAGATTATTATGTCTACCATGTTCCCCATTTTTTTACTCGTTATCGTTTATAGCCGCAAAATATCCTTCGTCGTAATTTTCTAACGCCATATATAAAAGATTCATAAATGCCTCACACATCGCTTTAGAGCTTCCAGAAAAGACGCTAATTGTTTCATCTGGTTCTTCTGGATAATATAGCTCTACACGGTATCTGCTACCATTGATACATAGTCGTGGTAGAATCATGGTTAAGCACCTGTACTTCCAAATCCACCTCTATCCACATCATTCAACTTATCAACCTCTGTAAATGTTGGCGTTTCCATTTTTTTTACAAGTCTAAATTGACAAATTCTATCACCAGGATTGATTTTTGTATTTCTTGTAAAATAGCATGGCATTTTCCAAATATCATTCGTACCAGAATACGAATTATCTATAACGCCAACAGAATTTGTTTGAATGATACCCCAATTTTTAAAAGTTGACGATCTTGGAGCAACATGTGCTTCGTAACCATCTGGTAGTTTCATAGATACACCTAAATCAACTAAGGCAAAATCACCAGCCATAAAATACCCGCCAACGCTAGCTCTTAGATCAATCCAGTCGCCAATATCGACACTTTTTAATTTTGGCATATTTTTATCATGATATACAATTTCAATATCTAACATTCTATCAACCACCATTTCTTCCACATGGGTGAAACTCAGTACATAAGCCACCTCTATATTCGCATAGCGGCACTAGATAATCCTTGAACTCAGGATTAGTCTTAACCACCTCATCAACAATCTGTTGCATGACTGCTCGTGTTTCAGGTGACGCTTGATTGCATAGGCGCTTATGAGCCATATATACAAGCTGCTGGGCGTTGATTGACATAACATGGCTTACTAGCTCATCTTGTGGTGCTTTGTTGCGGTCATACTTGTCTTGCCTATCATTGCGTTGAGATTGAACGTAATGATTGCACCCTACATGATGACGAACGAAGTGCACACTAATCCAGTAAGGGATAACCATATGAATACCAAACCACAACTCTCTAAGAGGGCTATGCTCGGCCCCGATTAGTTTGCGTTTCCATTCGTCATTGGGTACATTCATTATTTGCTTGCCGATAGTGTTCATAGTACAATACTTGCACCATGCCCAATCTTCATCTGTTGGATGTTTCTTTATTTCTACATAAATATGGCTCAAATAATCAATCCTCCTTATCACATTCAGCCATCACATCATCTGTAATATCATGGCATTCAATATCTACAATATATAGCTCATCGCCTTCACAATGATCTGGCGAATATGTCACCATATCTACTTCTACACAAGTATTATCATCAATCCATACGCGTTCACCAATTCTGGGGATAATCATAAGCGCGACATCAGTATATGTCCATGTATGTCCTTCACAACTTTCATTACCATCTACAAAATATCTTAGTAGAAATTCCATTCATTCAGTCCTCCCAATTGTATAATTTACAAAAATATGACACGGCATCCTTTTCAATGTATCTTTGCTTTACGACATAAACATCTTGCATTTCAATGGGAACGTCTAGCGGCAACGATACCATATCTCCAATATTTGGATATGCGATAAAATCTTCTTCTGAACACGAGCATATTAGTTGTTCGTTCCCTAACATATCATCGTAAAATCTAATCGTGTTCATGGTCAATCTCCTGTATTGTTTCCAAAATCAATATCGCAATCATGGCAAGCATATCCAACACAATCAAATACAACATCGCCATATCTCTCTTTGTAGTGATATGAATCTAACTTTTTGCCGCACTTCCTACAGCAGTATCTACGGTCAAGCTCTCGATCTAGGATGTAAACATCGTCCAATGGAAAATATCTTTTCATATATGCAAGACATCTACCCAATGTTTCTTCATCGCCAAATTTGTTATAATACGATGTTAAGGCATCAATAATTTCATAAATCATATTATACAAATCTCAGCCCCTTTCTTTTCATCAAGTAGCAATATCTGCCGCAGTCAATTAGATAAATCGTTTCGCCAGACTTGTTTTTATGCCATTCAATAACTTTCCCGTATTGACAATGACGGGGCTTATTGTTCCAGTGGAACTTAGATGCGTAATAAATGTCGATGTTGTTATCTTCAAACCAGTCTAGATCACCCTGCCACCAGAAGTTTTCTTCGACAATGATTGCGTTTCTTTTGTTCATTTGTTAGCACCCTCCCTATCTAAACAACATATTCTGCCATTGTTCTGACACAATTTCGATGTACTCTTTAACCGCATCGTTTACATCCACCATATTATTGTATTTTTCTATAAGATTGTTGTTAGACCATCTATAAACCCATTTGTACTTATTGGACATGAATACAATCGAGTTATTGTAGATTGTTATGTTTCCATTCAGTTTTTGTTGAACAGAGTCTAAGAATATCTTCAGGTATTTTCTATATTCCATATCGTTCACCCGGCATATAAAGATTTATACTTACGAATATGTTTTACCAATTTTTTGATATCTCGCTTTGTCGTTGTATTAGAGAATGAGACTCGAATCACGTTTGACGCATATTCTAATGGAATGTTACAAGCGGCTAGCACTCTGTAGTCTTTGTCGTCTGCACACGCGCTATGGCCTACAGACACATAGATTTTTTTCGACGCCAAGTAGGATTGTAAAGAATCTGCGCTGATATCAAACAGCAAGATAGAATTGATGGCGTTTGTTTTCTTATGCTGAGAATCTACAACATATGAGGTTAATGAATTTTTATAAAGCTGCTTTTGCAAAAACCTGGACAAATCATCAAAATGCAATTCGTTTAAGTTATCTATTGCTTTACTCAACGCATTTGTTAATTGCTCAATTCCGTTTAAATCTTTTGTACCACCTAAAGAAAATTCATATAGGCACTTGCTTAAAGCGTTGGATAACCAAACAAATCCAATTCCAGGATTAGCTCCAAATTTATGTCCAGATGCGAACACCATATCACAACAACTTGAAATATCCTCTGGAATTTTATTGTGTCCAATGGCAGCTGTAAGATCGCAACAACAAAACGCGCCATATTCTTTACAAATATTTCCGATGGCTTCTACATCGTATATGCGCCCTGTAATGTTGTTTGTTAGCATCTGATAAACAAAGATTTTATCATACCAACTTTTTTCTTCCAATTTATCTAACTGAACACATAAATCTGATTCATTGTTAAATGTTGAATGAGACACGTTTACAATGGATTCGTGTTCAAAGCAACTAGCCAAATTTGTGTATCGCAAGAAGCGCATTCTATAGTTTAGTTGTTCCAACAACGTGGAAACATCATGACAAAATAAAAATTTTCCATCATGCAAATTCAATTTGTTGCGGATCGTATTTTCAAAATCTTGTAATGCTACTGACTCGTTTTTAGCATATTGTTGATTTGCATTCAGCATCCACTTGTTTTTTCTTTTAATTTCAGGACAGGTAGAAGCGTAATCCAAATATACCATTTCTTCACCCTCTTTCTTTTAGCCAATTACTTTATAATATTTTTTATCAAACACTCTACATGTCAACCCATAAAATTCTTTAGGGAACAGCACCTTGTACACAGGAAATCCGTCACTAATTTTTGTGATATATCCGACTACGCCCGAAGTAGATTCAATGTATCTTCCTTTTCTAAACATCCTTGACAACCTCCGTTGATTTATTGTATCTATATAGTATCATATAAAACAGAGGTTGTCAAGGATTATTTTTTTTATTTACTCACATTTTGTCCAAGCGCAGTTGGGACACGAAACACAACCTCCAATATGCACTAGCGGTTCGCCGCATTCCGGGCATAACTGCTGTTGCATATTTACCTTGCTAATTGGTTCAACAGGGATTTTCTTAACCGGCTTTTCTTCATTGTCTTTACTATCATCATCCAGTTCTGATTGCATCTCATTATACATATCTACAAGAGCATTACCAATAGCCATTGGACAACAAGAACCCTTGCTAGTATCGTGGTGGGTTGCCTTTCTAGTAGCATAAGACGGGCATACACCAGTTGAATCTAGTTGGTCTTTGATGGTCATAATATCTACACCAGCACGGCATAGTAGGCTGACCGTTCGGCTTAGACCAACCATGAAATTGGCGCAATTTCCTGTAATAAAAATTTTTCCGTTGCGACGTAGGATAAGTAAACCACTGGGTACAGTAAAACAATAAGATTTTCCATCTAGTGGTTTATAATCTTCAATAGTTGCCGTTGATAGACCATGTACGTTTTGAGTTGTCCAACGAACTCTGTAGCTATCATGTTCTGTTTTTGTTCCATTGTTTAGAGAAATTGTAGCTCTAAACCCAAGCCGTGTTAATGCAAATTGGATGAAATCAGCTTCTACTTTTTTTGATGTAAAATAAGAACCAAGACGATTTCCTTCGCCAACAGAACCATCCCAATACACACATTCGTCTACAATACATTTCAATTGATCGTCATTGCAATCATACCATTTTGGTGTGAATTGTTTATCTACAAACCATTGTTTGGCGCTTGGTGTAGGATGAATATAAAACACTGTATATTCGGTATTGTGAATGTTCTTTTCAGTCCATCCAATGTCACAATTAGTTAAAAGATGGCGAAGACGAATTTTTTTGCGTTCTTTCTTTACATCAACAACGATTTTATGCCCATCAAATGTACCATCTGCGTAAATTGCAACGAGCAATCTAATTAAATTATTGTCAAGAGGAATGCCATTCGTGTTCATAGAAAATGTAGTTGGCACATGACGATTTCTAGAGCCGAGCAAGAAATCTTTTACAGTAATAATTTCAGTAGACAACTTACTTCTAATGCCAGACATATACTTAATATAATTTTTATATAAGTACATTCTATGATCTTCGGAAAGAACCATATCTAAACCAGTTGTGTTATGAAAATGTTTCAAATTTTCAATATTGTCGTTTACGATGTATGAGATTGGATATGTTAAAGACGCTGTTCCATCTTCGTTGTACTGTAGCACTTGCTCATATTCATCCGCATTGTATTCACTAATCTTTTTCCATTCTACGCCATTGAAATATTCTGTGTCTTTATCTACACACCCGCCAGCTGAGCCTTTGTTGAAATATACCTCTTGTAGATTGCCGTCAATTGGGTCAAAGAACGCAAGAACATGAAGTGAACCGCATCCTGTCTGGATTTTGCGCTTCTTGCCAATTAGGTCATTGCTTGGTTCGATAATTGAACCACGAGGGAGAGTGAGAGATGGGTGTTCAGGCTTAGATTCGTCATCTTTCTTATTTTCAGTAAGCAAAATGCCCTGACGAATTGCATTTGGTCTGAAAATGGTACATCCCTTAATACCCTTCTTCCAGCATTGCATATAAATATCCTTGACTTCATCAAATGATGCTTCAGTAGGCACATTGATGGTCTTGCTAACGCTCATGTCAGTATATTTGCTAATAATAGCAAGCATAGCTACATGGTCATCAACAGACATATTAAGTGCAGTTGGGAAAATATCATGCTCGTCAAAATCAAGCTGCTTGCCCTCATCTTTTAGTTTATGATATAGATAATAAGCATAATCCATCATTTTGACGATTTTTACATCCTTATCGTCTTGTCCACCAATTTTTACCTTGCGGTCATAGCTAAGAGAGAAAATTGGCTCGATACCACTTGAGCAGTTATTACCAAATACCATAGAGATTGTGCCGCATGGTGCAACCGCCTGAATCTTAGCATTACGAATACCATATTCAGACATTGCGGCAATTACATCATGTTCTAGCACAGATTCGACATATGCGCCATCTACGTGCTTGTCTAACTCACATAGAGGGAAACACCCTTTTTCTTTAGCAAGCTGAACAGACGCATAATATTCCGCATTGGTAATCATTTTCATTAGAGATTCAATATAATCTCTTGCTTCTTGGCTATCATACTTCACACCAAGCATAGCGAGCATATCTGCTAAACCAGTGATACCGATACCAATGGTGCGCATACCCTTCTGATAATTTTCGTAAATCTTGTCAGGGAATTTATTTACATCAATAATATCATCAAGCATACGGACGGCAATGGAGATTGTATTTCTTAGAGCATCGGTATCAAGATGCGCCTGCTTAGTAAATGGATTCTTTACAAAATTGTGTAGGAACAATGAGCCAAGATTACAAGCGCCGCCATATTGAGATGGATCTGTTGTATTGATTGTTCCTGCTAGATATTCTGCCACACATATTTAATGTGCTAGACTATATCTTATCCCTCATCTTTACATGTTAGGGCAATCGCACTGCGTAAATTTATTTGGAGTTGCCAGTTTTCATTACTCATCCATACAGGTTGATATTCGTAGCCGAGATATAGCTTATACATCATACTATCAACAATATATGGTTTAACCAAATTGATAAACGTTTCATAACTAGACTGCTGAATGCGCAAACGTCTGAATTTATCTCTTTTGATAATTGAACAATCCAAATTAAATTTGTCTTTGAGCATTTTGCTCATTGCTTCAACTGTTTTAAGAGAATATCTGTCTGTGCAAATATCAATGCGTCTTGATCTAATATTTCCTGTTGTTTTACCAACAAGACAAACGTATCCATCACTCATATACCAGTTAGCAAGCCCATTTGGAGTTAGCCAACTTAATGCTTCTTTAGATGCTACTCTATGCTTGTAATCATCGTAAAAATGATGATATTTCTTAGCGAAGTACGGATGGGCTTTAATATATAATTCCCAATTATCTTTATAATTACATCCATTTGCCCATTTGCCTTGATGGAAATTTACAACAATATCAAAATTAGAACAAGATTCCAAATCAGATTTAATCTTATAGATAAAATCTTTGTTGATGCTGCTCATTCTTATAGCACGCTTAGTTACACCATTATCAATTCTTGCATCCCCAAAAATAAGTCCTGTTAAATATCCTTTTAACTCTGAACTATTCATACAATTATAGCCTCCTATAATTTCGTATAATATTAAATTTACATTAGTCGTTGAACCTTCCAACCTATTGTTGACTTGGCTGCTGATCGGCTTTCGCTTTCCAGCAATTCACGATTGATTATTTTCATTAGATTTCTCTAAAGCCCTGCACTTTTATCTAGGCTTACAGGGATTACTACAAACAATTCTTTCTACATACCATGCTGGATTGCGATTATTGGCATTATCCTCATAGAATACGCCCGGTTCACCATTATCATATGCCATTTGCATGATTTCATTCCAAATATCACGAGCTGACACTAGCTGAGTAAATTTCTTATCCCACTTAGATGACGGTAGCTTATTACCCTTCTCGTCATAGATGGGCCAATGCAACCGAATTTGACCATTAGAAATAACACTTCGCATAAAAGCATCATCTACAACAACAGACAGATTGAAATGATTGAGGCGTCCTTCTGTAGCTGACTTGGCATGGATAAATTCAAGAATATCAGGATGATATACACTGAGCATACCCATGTTTGCGCCGCGCCGTGAGCCTTGCTGCACTGTAGCTGTCTGAGCATTGAATACATCCATGAAGCTAACCGGTCCAGATGCAATAGCGTCATTACGGGTTCTATATCCATTAGGAGCTAGATTGCTGAAAGCATATCCAATGCCGCCACCAGCTTTATGTGTCATAGCACCGAGTTTAACAGCATCAAAAATTTGCTCCATACTGTTACCAACAATGGGCGCGACAAAGCAGTTATTGAGCGTTAACTTTTCGCCAATACCAGCGTTGCTCATGGTGCGTCCAGCTGGGAAGAAATAGCCCGATGCCATAATATTGTAGAATTTATCTGCCCATGTGCTTGAATTATTATCTTCAGCCGTAGCAATAAAATCAGCTACACGCCATAGCTGGTCATCATATGACTCGCCGTTCTTTTGGTATCTATCTTTCCAAATAGATTTATATACCTCATTTACAAACAATAAATCGTCCTCCTTTATTCAAAGTCATTCATATTAAAGCAATATGCCGTATCATCAATTAGCATATCACAATAAATCTTGCGGCAATCCTTATATAGCTCAATTCGCGCCGGGTCATTTTCATTGAAATAATCCCAACGGATATTATGCTTTTTCAACCATTTTTTAGCCAATCTAGCGGCATATCCTTCACGACAAGTAGTGATGATAATGACAATATCCATCTCTTGTACAGAGCGGATAAATTCTGCAATCGGTGTTTCTAGTCCACACAGCGGATATGAACTATAGCATAGCGTATGGTCAAAATCCACTGCTAATACAAATTTAGTAGGCGGAGATTGTGCATAATAAGCGTTAATAATCTTCTTAAATTCGGTTCGATTCATTTTTAATCATATTACCTCCTTGTTATATATATTATCACGATTCTGCTGATTTGTCAAGTAGCATTTCACATAATTCAGTATTTCTTTCCTTTTCCTCTTGTACTCTCAATCCCTCTTGAATAGCTACCTCATCTCCAATCAATATTAGCCGCTCTTGTGCGCGTGATACGGCTGTATAGCACAAATTACGACTTAGCATCCTTACATGGCTTCTATCAATTACCACAATTACGGCTTTAGCTTGACAACCCTGTGATGAATGCGTAGAAATTGCATATGCTAATAGTGTATTCTTGATATGAGACTTATCAACTATACAATTACCGCAATCATATCGCACAATCATATATGGCTCTTTTTCATCTGGTACAATTTCCATTACTGTGCCAATATCGCCATTTGCTACAAAAGCCGTATCATCATCAGCAAGCGGCATAGCATATTCATTCTTTTTATTGATGACCTTATCTCCCACTTTGAAATAGATAGGCACATTATTGACTGTATGCCCAACCGTGCTTAATTCATTTGGATTGAATTTGGATTGAATTGCCGCATTGATAGCCAATGAGCCAACTTCACCCTTATTAAATGGAGATAGAATCAGCACATCATCCTTACTATATCCATCTGTCAATAGCCGCGCATATTCTTGTTCAATTTGATTGATTACTAATGTATCAGTTTCAATGAACTTATAATCTGTGAAAGTATCTGTCAGATGGTCATTTACTCCATTTCGTACATCAGTAGCTATGGTAATAATGCCAGACGTGTTATATCTGAATACCTTAGTCAAGTTACATACAGGCATAATGTTGCTATCAAGCATATCTTCAACAATGTTGCCACAAGCGATAGATGCAAGCTGAGATGGGTCGGCTATGAAGATTATTTTGGTACGGTCTGTTACCTTATCAAATAGCATTGATAGCAAATGGACACTAATTTGACTGGATTCATCTATGATTAGATAGTCGCCTAAATTCTCACTCATTGTTAGGAACATATGGATAGTAGACGCTTCTTTTTGTGTTGCTTCTCGTAATTTTTTGCTAGATATTCCTGTCGGGGCAAGTAGAGTATATGTATATCCATTGTCATCTAGCATATTGACAAGTGCTTGCATACTTGTCGTTTTACCACAGTTGCCAGTAATGAAAATACAATCTTTTCGTCTTAGTACGAGCATATGCGATGGTACTGTAAAGCAATATTTATATCCATCCGTTGTTGGTACTTGAGTTATGGGCGTTTTAGTACATTTACTTCTATTATCTGAACACAATCCTACTTTTGTTCTGTTAGAAAAATTCACAACATATAAATTAGTTTTTCTGCTATATTCTTTATTATTTACAATGTGAGTTTCACCAATTCGATTAGAAATGCTTATGGATGCTCTAATTCCTACAGATGCAGTAGCGTATTGAATAAAATCTGCATCAGATTTAATAGCCGATGAATAAGATTGATATTTTGTATTATTTTTTGTATATCTTATACATCCATCCCAATAAACAACTTCATCTATGATTATCTTTAGTTGGTCATTAGAACACCCATACCAATACTCTGTAAATTGCTTTTCTCTCCTTGGCACATAAACGTAATAGTCAGTATATCCTTTTTCTGTACTCTCATGTGCTTTATATTCAAGTCCATTTTTATTGAAAAGATAAACTAATCTATCTTTCTTACGTTGCTTTTTTATATGAAAGGTACATCTCGTGCTATTTTTATTACCGGCGTTGAAATGCCCATCTGCCAAAACCGCGCACATTAGACGAATTTGCCATTCATTTAAGTCTATACCAGAACCGCCAAAATTAAATGTTGTGAGAAACCTCCCTTGGAAATTCTTAGTTGACGGAAGGTGCATTTGTTTTAGTTGTTCAATATTACATTCTTTTAATACACCGTCTCTTGTTTCATATATAATTCTATGATCGTCACAGACAGTTTGATTTAATCCTCGGAGCGTTTCAAAGTGCCACAGTGCATCACATGGCTTCTTGATATAAGCAATAGGACTTACAAGCTCTGCTGTTCCATCCTCGTTGTACTGAAGCACCATATCACCGTCTTGATAATCAGCAATTCGCTTCCAACCAGTGCCAGTAAAAAACTCAGTATCACAATCAACACAACCAGCCGAGCCGGTCAGCATCATCACATCCTGCTTACAAGCCATCTCAAGAATTTGCGCTTGTTCATTTGTTAGCTCTAAGCCGTCTACCCTTGTAAACTTCTGCCAATCCATAGGATAATAATGTGGATTGGTTATTTTTTTCTTGATAACATCAGCAATATGCTGTTCGGCGCTATATGTGGCTTGTAGGGCTGTATTCTGACTAGGCGGGTCATAGTGTACTTGCGCCGATTTCGTCACAACATCGAGGAGATGATGAACACATTGAGGCGTTTTCTTCTTGACCATATCAAATAGCTGTTTGGCTTGCATCTTTGTATTGCCGTCCAACTCATTATGCTTCAGAGCATAGATAGTAGCCGCCTCACATCGTTCATAGCTATCTAGCCATTTTGCCGTTTTCTTGGTTATTGCTCTATCAGCTCTATCAAACGACCATTCAAGCAAGTTAATCATAACAGCGTATGGATTGGCGTTTATATCCTTGCTAAATTCATATACATTCTTATATGTTGCGGCGATTTTGTTTATATCCTCATCATGCTCAATGCACCAAGAATATGTTTCGCCCATAAATTTAACACGCTTGTTGATCGTCTTGATTTTTGCAATATATCTTGGCAATAGCACCTTGCCTACGCCTTTAATTTTTTTGTAGTCCAGATTGTCGGCTTCGCCATTCAGTACCATACTGACAAAATGAGGATATACGGCATGACATGATTCAGCTTGCCCATTGGTCATTAAGCTGCGTAGCGTCTGTAATTCGGCTTTTTCTGTTAGATTGAATTTGCCATCTTTAGCTACAAATCCAGCAAAACCAATGAATTTATAGCTATATTTATATTTATCATCCTCACATGGCTCAATGATACAATCAATAGACTGCCCCATTTTCAAGTCGGCAATCCCAGTTCCTTTTAGGCTGATTGTGCCATATTGAGGATGACGTTCTATTGAGTCATCCTTAGTGCGACATGATATAATTGAGAAATTGGATTCAGGATTATTGAATATCATGCGCATTGGGATTATTTTTACTGTTTGCATGGAATACACCTATACAATTTTTCTGTTTTATCGGTACGACTTGATTTATCCAGTGTGCATTTCAACTTACCTTCCCAGATACATTCAAATCCATCGTCTGGCATCCAATATTCACTAATCAGAACAATATTGGTTTTAGCCATTTTTTTACACCAAGCATAGAATTTATCATAGTCAAAATCGCTTGTTGCATATTTTGTTGTATCGCGGTATGGAGGGTCACAATAAATGACCATATGATCCACATCCAATTTCCAGAAATCGCCACATACAAAAAATATTCCTTTTAACTTGGGGGCTTGTTTCTTGATATTTCTGATAGCCTCGTTAGTAATATCTCTTGGCGTTACGCCATCTGCTTTGAAACCTCTCGGATAGCCACCAAACCATTTTGCGCCGAATGTACAGAATCCTACAAGTCCAACATACCAATTTGGATAATTGGATGGATTCGTTCTTACGGCATTATATTCTTCCTCTGTGATAGTATCGGGCAAACCATCTGTTGTCTCTGATACATGGTTTAGCAATGCAATCAGATATTTATGAACATCATTGCCAATCTTACATGGGCATTTAATTTTATCAATCATATTAGCACCGCCAACAAACGGCTCTAAATAGCCACGACAATTAGGCATATTATCAATATATGATTGGATAATAGGTGCAATTTGCTTACTCAAGCGGTTCTTGCTTCCAACATATTTCATTTGTCATCCTCATCAATTCAGTTGCTCCAAACGCTGGCTCCCAGCCCTCATTGTACATTACTTCAAATCCGGTGCAATCAACAAATGTAAACCAACTATATTTTGTAGCTACCACCTTAAATTCATTATTACCTATTACGCTTACATTTGCTTTTAACAAGCTATTGCAGACATGGCATACGGAATTAAGCCATGCTTCATAGGTTAATGCGTCTTGCATATGATTATACCTCCTTAATATCCATAATGAACCACAATCAATTTAGCTCTATCAGATCCCCATCGTGTCTTATCAAAGCTATCTAGTACAGCTTTCAACACAAACAACCGTCTATGATCCTCACCGTTCTCAATCTGATTATTGACCCACTCTTTTACAGTATCAATGTCAGCATACATCATTGGTTCATCATAGGCATCTAACAGCTCTGTGTTTTCCCAGTCTTGATTTCTAGGATTATCATGGTCAAATCCAAGGAAATCACCATCTAGCTTTTTGCTGAATAACTCTGCCCATCCAGAATCATAACCCATTTTGCACATATCTACTGCGGCAATTACCTCATTGTAGATGTAGGTATTATTGCTAATCCTACTGCAAATATATACCTTGCTTTCGTAACCCATTATAAAACAACCTCCTGTTCTTTGATAAATCAAGTATATCATAGAATCAGGAGGTTGTCAAGCATTATTTTAATTATTTTTCAATCATTTTCTTTAATTCTGTAAATAGCTCCTTACCGCAAATAGGACAAGTAAAATTTATGTCAACTACGTATTTTTCATCTACCATTAAGCCGCAATTTTGGCATTTGATAGGTGCATATTTTAGGGGGCGCTCAGTACGTTTGCGACGATTTCTTTCTGCTCTGCTCAATTAAAATATTCACTCCAATCAATTTCATTTTCATTTGGTTTATCAATAATTTCATATCGCTCAATGATTGCTTGTGGCTTAATCTGACCATTATATTCATTCAATCCAAGTGATACTACAACCTCTACGGATTTACCTTGAGCAGATTCAAATTGACTTACTTCTTCATTACTAACAAAGAATTTAATAAACTCAATGCCATCCTGAACCAGTTTGACAGTAGTTGAACGATTACGATATACATAAATCTGAGGAGATGTTAAAGTACAATGAAATAACGGTTTGTTTACATCCTTGCCCCATAGGATATTATTTTCTACACATAGATTTGTAAGATTGCGTGTGATATTATTAGGCTTGATCTGAGCCGCCACCTCAATATCTGGCTCTACGTCCAAATCAAGTCCATCTAAGAATCGCGCAAATCGCTTTAGGTTGGACTTCTTCACGCTGATACCAGCAGCCGCGCTATGCCCTTGACATTTGGCCAATCCTGATTTATTAATAGTCTCAAGCAAATCAATAGGACTGCGCATCGAGCCAGACCATGTTGTGCTGTTTAGCTCTCTCAGTAGGAACGTGGGCTTGTTGTATTTGCCACAAAATTTATTGGCTACAAGCCCTAAATAAGATTTATTCTCAGGTTCGCCAAATCCGATAATAACCTTGTGAGACGTATCAAGTCCGTCTGATAGCTTATCTACTACTTTCTTTACCTGATAATCCTGCTTAGATTTTACGGCTTTCATGGCCTTTACAGCAGCTTCTGGCTCAATCTTGCCAATCAGCGCATCAAAAAATAGCCGTTTAGTAGACTGGTCATCACTACGAGCAAGCGCATTAGCAAGAGGCGCAATACCAAATGCCACACCCTCTGGATTAACGCCACGATTGCAACAATGCTCTAAGCAGTATTTGATGAATGGATTAGTTGGATTAGTTAATCCGTCATATACATATTTGCGGTTCTCAGGTGAATGCAAGCTGCAAATATCAGAGATTAGACTAACAGCTACCAAATCCTTGAAAGATTGCTTAAAGTCAAGCGCACAAGCAAATTTTTCTACAACGCCTGTGCCGCTAATGTCTGTATTGATATTCGGCGCATTGTCGGCTCGATACGGGTTGACTACAACGGCGTGTTGATTCTTTCGCTCAATGATATGGTGGTCAAGAACAAGACAAGTGCATTTATGCTGTTCCAGCTCTAAACAAGCGTCATTTTCATTAGAGCTTGAATCAGGCAAGATAAGAAAATCAATATGCGCATCAATAATATCTTGCATCAGGTCTTGTATACCATGCTGCTTTCCAGAATGGAATAGTACTACTGGTTCTTTCTTTCCAAATTCTTTACATAGCAAATATGCGATTGCCGCTGATAAGTTGCCATCTCCGTCAGAATCGGCAACGATGCCAATTTGAATATCGTCATTAGCATACTTGAACATATCAACAGCCACATCCATATTCTTATACATATCAGGCGATTGATATTCAATATTATCTGGATTTAGATATGAGTCAATATCATCTATACCACAAGCGGATAAATATGATTGAATGAATGTATTCTCGTCTATATTATTTAATAGTGGTGATATTTTCAATACGTCCTAATGTCTCCTTTGTTATTTTAGTCATTTCTATATGTGACACGTCAATATTTTCATTAAAATACGGTGAACATTCTTTGTAAAACAACTTGTGAGCATATTTATATAGTGCATCCGCATCTGCTTTATTCACATATCCTCCTAAATAATAATGAACTTCACAATATGTGATTTGAGCAATATATTTTTGCCACTTTTTATTAAAAGTTATTGGGTTTCTTATTCTATTTGCTATATTTTCTCGTCTTGTTACAAGTCTTAAATTGATGGAAGTATTATTATCTACATTTCTATCCTTATGATCTATATCTTTCGATTTGTCTATAGCATCATTGTGAACATGCTCATATATAAAAGCGTGTAGTAAATAAAATTTTTTGTCACTTTTTATTTGAGTAGTCCAATATCCGTTCTTGCCCTTTTTCCAATAAAAATCTTTTACAAATGGTATAACTGACGTATCTATGATTGCATAATGTTGTCGAGATTTATCAAATAGATATGTTACATCTCCGTGTTCTTCATAATAATTTTTACAATATCTTTTATTTTTGTTCTCTATAGAAGTTTCCCTTGCACGCTCTAACATTAAACAACCACAAGATTTCGTATGACCACATCTAAGCGTATCAGACCTTATTATCTTGATGTTTCCGCAATCGCACTGACATTTCCAGAGTGCAACATTCTTTCTATTACTGCCACATCTTTCCAATACAATCAATCTACCGAATCTTTGTCCGGTTAAGTCTATGGATTTACTCATTTTTTATAACTATTCCCTTAAAAATGTGGCTTCATTAAGGGAATTAAGTAGTGGATGAATTTTAATATAAAATCAACCTCCTTATTATTGATATAGTGATTATATCATAAAGAGGTTGATTTGTCAAGTATTAAATTATCAAATTTCTTCAACTAGCACATATTCATCATCCCAAGTACTAATATAATACAGACCACCATGGTCAAGCCCAAGAAAATCAGTTTCGTTTTCTGTAAGCATCCTGACGTCCTCTGCGTCTCGATTGAGAAATTCTACCATAGAATCAATATCATCAATTCGAGCATTCTTGAACGATTCAACGTCCTTATATTCATCTCTGAGATGAGGATCGTCCTTAAACAACATAAAAGCCTCCTCTACTTCCATGACATTGAGCGTGATTTTCTTCATATTATAATCCTCCAAATATATATTAGCCGGTTGGCTTAAATATAGAATAGCACAAAAACATTGATTTGTCAAGTATTATTTTTTACCTAAAAATTGTGCCATCCCAAGGCTTATATTCATAGCCGCAACGAGGACAATAATTAGCCTCAACTAGCTCATAGTGATAACCACATCTAGCACAAACACTATACCATGAGCCATTTGTATTATATCTGTGTTTCCATTTTAGCCTTGTTTCATATAGTGGCTTATATTTACCATATTTTCTCTGCATTGCTCAGTACATTCAAATAGCTCTTTAGTAGCCCAACATTCTATCCTAACTACAGTGCGCTCTTTGCCATCCACATATCGTTGATACCGGCATTCATGTGCATATTTACATTCGCTTTTCATAACATTATCTCTCTTTCATAAATGCCATCCAATGTGTTTTCTGCAATTTACCAGATTTATGTCCGTACATTGGCTCGTATCCAATAACTCGAATTATTTTTGATACAGGAATGTCCGTTTCGTTCCATTTGAAAATTAGCGTTCCATTTGGCTTTAAGACCCTCATACATTCAGAGAATCCATCGTGTAGCGTCTTTTCCCAATCCTCTTTAAGTACACCATATTTCTTTGCCATCCATGAATTTTCTCCAAGTGTAATCATGTGTGGAGGGTCAAATACAACGTGCCAAAAAGTATTATCATCAAATGGTAAATTAGTAAAATCAGTAATAATGTCTGGTTTGATAATTAGTTTGCGCCCATCACATAGATTAGTATTTAACTCTCTACAATCACAAAATTCAACATCTGGATTATTTTTATCAAACCAGAACATCTTACTTCCGCAACATGGGTCTAATACCCTTTTTTCTGTTCTCATACTCTTACCCTACTTTCCCATAATTTCATAGCTTGCTCATATGGTAGGTCCATCATATTGCATTTATACATATCGTAGCCTTGATTATTATAGATTATGTTGACTGAAAAATACGGCTTTAGCTTAGCCGCTAATTTCTTCATCTTAACAACAAAGAACTTAAATTCATCATCACCTACTTGCTTATAGTCGCTATCAAATGCTATAACTACATCATTCACACCAAGCTCTAGCAATAGCTGTATATGTTGCTTGCTTATATTAGAGCCAAAGACGGCTAGAGAATTATGCAAATTGTAGCTCGGCGCTTTTAGCACCGACTTTTCACTCTCAAATAGCACTACTTGACGTGACTTTTCAATAGCGGATTTATTTTGGTCATAGCCATATAGACAAGCAGATGATGGGAATTTTAATACTGTCCCATCTAATGTGCATATTGGTCTATATTTGCCTTTAACTATATCCTGCTCTCTTGTATATCTCCCCCTTACGCCTACTAGTTGTCCATTAAACACAACAGGTATGGAAATACACGCCTGACGCGCATACCATCCTATACCAAATTTATCAAGTGTATCTGCTGAAATGCCGTAATCCAGCCATTCTTGCAGATATAAATGGTCAAATAGAGATAATATGGACTTGTCATATGTCAAGAGCTTATCTGTCTCTGGCTCGGCATTAGGTAAAAAGCGGCGTAATTCAGCCCAATTATCAATCTGTTCATTTTGCTCTATTTGCCCTACTTGTAGATGCAGGACAGAACATATATATGAGACAGCTTGATTGAAGTCAAGATGTTTGACGTGCTGAACTAAACCAATAGCATCCGTATGCAATCCGCATACCCAACAATGGAATACTTGCCGCTCTTGGTTAAACCATAATTTGGGGCGGTGATTTATAGCATCTGCCCCATGGTGACATATACTTGGAAATATTAGATTATTGCTATCAGCCTTCATCAATGGCGCACCCATAGCATCCATTAGCTCTATGATACGGTCGTCGGTTAATTGGGATTTAAGAGATGTAATGTCAATCATTTTGCATATATCAACCTTGTTCTTTGAAGCTGTATTGGATTGTCGAACTTGCTCGTTACAAAACAATCCTTTGTTCGTCCAGTATTCAAATCAAGATGAAAATATATTTTAATACCCTGTTCAACTTGAGAGAACCGCATTTTATAAATATGCAGTATGCGATTTGGTTTTGTTTTATCAGGATATTTTTCCATCATCATATCAGCTATTTCTTGCTCTTTACGGCGCAACGGCATAATTACGCCAGCTACATCAGCCTTGTTCTGAATTGCTCTTGAACCAGCTGCAACACCGCTATCCATAATTTCCTGTGTCATAGCATTAGCATTGACCTGAGTAAATGTCAAGACGGCTATATTATATTCAACAGCCAAATCTTTGAGCTTACTTGCTATACCAGATAGCACTTGATCTGAACGAGTAGACACGCCATTCTTTTTAGCCAAATCGCTTGATACAGATGATGATTCAACGATATAGTCATAACAAAGATAGCCTACATTTTTGTTTACAACATAATCCTTTACATACGATTCAATCAAATCAACAGTATAATTAGGCATGGTGACGATATATAGCTTAGATTCATGTAGAATTTTAATAGCCTCATCTACACGTTCTTCTTCGCCTTCTTCATATCGCCCATTCAAGATGCTAAAGCATGGTACGCCGCTAATTGTAGCCACAATCTTAGGCGTGATTTCAGTATCACCAGCCATCTCAAATTGGAGATATAGACCAGCTTTATGCTGATAACATGGATTATCTACATATTGCCCTTTGTCCATATCATATATTTTAGGACAACATACTTGTACAAGGTTGGCTAAGCCGATAGTTGACTTGCCTACACCTGATCCGACTGAATAGATGGATAACTGCCCCGGAATCCAACCCCTAGCAGCTGTGTTCAAATATTCGCTAAAGGTCGTTGCGCCGAATAGCGGCTCTGCCTTAAAGCCCTCTTTAATCGCTTCAAATCCGTCGCCAGCTTTTAGCTCATCTATATCTTTATCTTTGTAGAATTGCTTTTTTATAGCTATCTGCTGTGCGTCAAAATATTGTACTATGTCCTCTATTGTCGCTTTATTATCTTGTTCAAATTTATCTATGTTGTATCCAACTGTCTTGTATGAGCGAAGCAATGTAGCTCGTCGCGTGTTGTTGTAATAGACCTCAAAGTTCCCAACATTAGCAAGTTGCTTAACCGTATCAATAAAATCATCTAATTGATTCAGCTTGAATATATCCTCTACTTGCTTATTGTTCTTACATAGCATATAGAGGTCTAGTGCGGATATGGATTCAGCGCCACGACGACTAAGAGCAACGCAGCCCTGCCACAATCTGAGATGAAAATCAACCGTGAAATCATCACGGCTTAGTGGGTATTTGTCAGAAATAGCAAGAGAGGGCTTGATTAGCAAACAACCCAATAGCAGCCTAACAGAATTTTGGTCATAGAGCATTACCCAAACACATCCTCCTCATCATTTCTTTTCACAATCGTCTCAACCCCATCTTCAGCTTGCCATTGCTGTATATTCTGTCTTACCTGATTTAGCCAAGTATAATATTTTTTGGCGCTGTCATATTTATATTTGACTAAACCAAGCGGCGATTTAGATATATCCAATCCTTGCTCTTTATGGATATATCTGATAGTATAAGCAATGCCGCCATATGTCATATCAGGATTATCTTTCATCAACTGAGCAAGCTGTATGCCCACAAGCCGCATATTAGCATCAGGGGCAATTTGGCGTATATAATCTAGCAACTTGCGCCTATCATCTTTTGATTCTGTCTTGGGCTTAGCGGTATGAGCATTGATGTAATCTTGCTTACATTGCTCACAGCAGAAATAGAATTTAGGCTTATATTCGATTGCATCTTGTTTTGGCGTTGATTTACCGCATTGACGGCATTTAATTGTAGATGACTTGCTCATAAAACAACCTCCTGTTTCATTTGTTGATTTGATTATAGCATAAAAATAGGAGGTTGTCAAGAAGAAATTATATCATATTCTAACATCCACTTGTTAATTTCTTCTTTGCTCATAACTACATCTGTTCTCTTACAATCAACCACTCTAAGACCGCTAGGATTCGTTATGACCCGATTTTGCTCTATGCTATATCCTGCATCATATTCAAGCCGCAATCGGCATATACAGCCCTCACAGCCGTCAGGACGATTGATATTAAACACCCTAGGCGAATCGCCGCATATATTCAAGAATCGGCTCGAATTAACCCATTGCCCATCCATTTCTATATTCATGCTATCAGGCGCATTATCTTCAACTATGCGACAATATTGTACATTATAATACAATGATTTTTTCCATTCATTGATATTGCCTGATACCAATAGCCTAGTAGGCATATCAGATTTTTTCATTGTATAATAATGTTTATTTTTGACATATATATAGCTGTCTACTCGTGGATGGGTATATTGCGCCACAGCCAACCATGATTTGATTTGCGGCTCATTCCATTTGCGGCTTAATGTTTGATTCATGGTCAAGCATTGATTATTGGCGATGACGCTGAATTTGACTTTCATGTGGGTCTGATATATGTCAATTCGCAGCTCTTGCAGTTGAGCTACACATAGAAATTTATTCATTTTTTAGACCATATACCAAAAGTCGCCATATCTTTTGGGATTAAATGAAAATAATCACTGTCTCCATTTTTTGAGACGAACTCATCATAATATTTCCACGAAGCACCTCTTGCTGTTTCGCCATATTCTGCAAGATACCCTGTTATATTCTTTTTATACTTTTTATAGCCATCAGCCTTCATTCCTCTACATTTACAAAATTCTTCAAATGTAAATGTTTTGAAAAAAGATGGCTGATTGCACCACGCTGCAATAGTATCATATAATCCTCTATATGGAGATTTTTTATAATTTTCATGTCTCATAACATATGGGAAAGCAGAATATTTAGAGAGAATGAAAATGCGTTCAAATAGATCAATTATATCTTTGAGCCAAAAAACATCGTCATATTGATTTTCTCTATCAAAGCCACAAAAGCAATAAAATTTCATTTGTTTTTTCCAATTAGGGCAAGTTGAATATATTAAATTTAGTTTAGATTTAATTAAGTCTTTATCCTCAATATTATCAAAAGCGAAGATAAGATCACTATCATATTTCCACGTTTGAATTTCTTCTATTTTTTCTTTGGTAAGCAATCTTTCATCAAGCCCTTGTTTGAATTGAAACCGTTTACCAGTCGATTTTACAGAATTTATAATATTACGCCAGTCAGGACAAGCAAAGAAATTATCGTCAAGAAAACATAATTTAGGACGTGATATGTCTATAAATTCATCTAATGCAGAATGCGCACAGCATTTATTGTATATCTTATTAACACAAAACTGACATTGACGGAAACAGCCTCTCGTCAAGAACCCAATAGAGTAATCGGTGTAATAAACAAATTCTTTTTGTTTTGCCCCATTAGCAATACAATTTGCAACCCATTCATCGTACAAATGATAATCTGGTAGACAATGTTCTATATTATCAGGAAGTTTTGGTGCTTTCTCGTAGAAAAATCCAGTTCCGCCATATTCTATTTTTGGGTTTTTTAAGAATGGATTGTTGGCATAATATTCTGCACAATTTGACTCAGTTTTTTCTATTGATTTGTCCTCCATAGGAATATCTGTCTTGACAAAAACTTTAGAAATAAACACTTTGTCAAATCGTTCAATATCTTCATATGATAAACACAACCTAACATTGTCTCTTTGCGATTTATACCATGACGATATTTTCATGCAAGCAAGATTCGGAAATCTATGTTTAGTTTTCCCGATAATTTCAGCGTCAATAATACCAACGTTCAAATCTCACACACCACCATTCCGTTATCTTGATATACGTTTTTAGCTTGCACATTATCAATCCAATCCCATCTATCGTCTTTGAGCTTTCCAAAATTTCTACAAACAACAAACCCTTTGCAAACAACCATCATTTGAATATTATGAGGCAGTTCCATAAATACATCCCACACTGTCATATTGCGTATCCTCCGTTTATTTGATGGTTATATTATATAATAAAAAGGCGGGATTGTCAAGCCCCCGCCTTTAATATTTTTATAGATTACATGAATGGATTATTTTCATCGGAATCATCCCAAGGATTTTCTGATTCAGCAGGAGTCGGCGTATCAGTAGGCGTAGTATTGAACACATCACCAAAATCAGGGATTGGGTCATTAGCAGGAGTAGTTGTGGTCTTGGTGGCAGTTAGCTCCTTGAGCGCAGGAATTTCATATTCTCCCTTTTCAATGGTTTCAACACTATGAACAGATGCAATATATGGGCGCTTACCAATACCGCCATTCTGCCGCTCATATTCTTCGGTTCCAATAACGACTCCGAACACCTTATTAACTAGCTTCTGTTCGTCCCACTCCCAATTAAAATTCTTATTCGACTTAGTTACGCTTGTAATAAACCCCTTAAAGAAAGGAAGCGCTTTATCTGAGTAGCTACGCACTAGAACACCATCACGAGGCCAATACTTTGTTTCGCGCTTGTCAGCATCGTATAGCTTCTGATACCAGTTCTTATACTCCCCTTTGCACACGTCCAGTTCCATTCTTAAATAGCTTTTGTCTGGGTTATCGGTTACTTTCTTAATCCCTACAATGTAAGCGCCATCAGGGATTCTCTTAAACCCGCCACCATTTTCCTGAATCTTATCAAAATTAGCAATCTTTTTCATACTTTACATACCTCACATTATTTTTCAGTTTGTTTATATTTTACTCAGCTTTTTTAGCTGTAGTAGTAGATTTAGCCTTTGGCGCACTTGCCTTCTTTAGTCCATAATATTCTCTGATTGTGTCATCAACCATCTTTAGATCATTGTCAATCTCAAGAGAATCAAACATGCCCATTGGTGACTTACATGGATTCGAGCCGTCAGACTGCGTAATAAAATAATGCTTGCGCTCATCTGCTTTACATAGCAGGACGATACTAAACAGTCCTTCTACGGTGAGCTGCTGGTCTAGCATCTTACCAAGAGTCTTAACCTTAACCTTGCCATTTTCATCAGTATCAATATGCTGCATGATATATACAATCGTATCTGGGCTTGTATCCTCCTGAACAGTACGCAACATTTCCTCGTAGTTCTTAGCCATCGTAGTAAACTTGCCATACCCGACTTCATTCACCTTATCAAAGCTTTCAAAAGCCATAAGATACTGAGCATCATCTACGACCCAACTTAGTTTCTTACCGCTACATACTGCGCCTTTGATACTGGTATATGTTGCCTTATTCATACTCTGTAGTTTATTTACATTTCTGAATGGTAGCGGCTTAGATGCCACATTTAGGATACCAACATCCTCTTGCTTGAAATTTCTAAGTGATGCTGATTTACCAGATCCACTTTCACCTAAAATCAAAACTGCTACACCCATTTACTTATTTAATCCTCCTTATTCTCATTCAATTTCTTTTAGCCAAAAATCACGCTTGCATTCAGCACATTCTGTTGTTGGCTCACAGCATTTACGAATGTCCTTAACATATCCAAATCTTCGTGGGCAAAATTCAAGCACGCCATTGTTCATATCGGTTTCTGGAAATAGCCTAAGTATTTCGCTCTGTCTTGTTTTGACAGGATGTTCTTTTGCCCATTGCTCTATAATAGGAATTAACTTAGGAATCCCCACAATAGATGCACACACTTTATACTGACCCACTGGACACTCGCTACAACTTACATAATAATCACACATTCGATTTCGTTGCGTTACATATTCAACAGCATCCATTATTTACACCTCCTCTAATTTTACACAATATTTTAATTCTTGGAAGATACAATCCTCACAATTAAACGTATTGTAGCAACATTCTTTGCAATTCTTTGGTACATCATATCCCATATCGCTATACCAATCGTATTGCCTATCAAGCGCAATCGGGCAATACCCGGTCACACATTCATTTGCACAAAATCCTTTACATTTCTTCATATTTCTTCCAACATTTCATTTCGACAATTTTTTCTGGCAATGTCACCCATTCACCATTTTCATCTTTTTTCATTTTATTTTTCTCTTGCAATACAGCTCTGATCACATCGCCTTTTTCTAATTGATGATTTGCCCAGAATTTCTTATTGGCTCTATATGTGCGTTCTGATCCATAACAAATGTTATAAACTGAGATATAAACAGTGCCATATCCTGTTGTCTTAACATCTAGCACTAGCCAATCATTAGGGTCTGAATTGGGGTCATTGCCATCTACATATCCTAATAGCTCGATCTGCCATTTCAGCTTGTCAACAACGGTCGTTTTAGGCATTTTCATTGAGCGTAGAATTGACAGGATAATGCCGCGATTATCAAGATGACTAGCTGTTTTCTCTGTCATCTTTCCAGCATACGGCTTGAGCATATCTACATTATAACCCATTTCAGCCCATTTGTCAAGCTTAATTGTCTTGCATTTTGAAAATTTATTAAAAATCTCAATACCTAACAATAGTGCCTTAGCTGGGCCAAATTCTGTAAAATAACCAATCTTAACCAAAATGTCAAGTTGTCGCGCATCTGGCTTTGCTTCAAGCTGTTGGATGGCGAATAGCACATCAATAAAATTCTTAAACCGCATATCACGCATACCATATAATGCCTCAGCTACATCGGCGCTCATATACTTGATTGAGCCAAGCCCCTTATAGATTGTATTTTCATCTGTATCACAAAAATAATCTGAGCGAGAATGACGGAATTTAGGAGATTTTATTTTAATGCCGACCTTATGAGCATATGCCGTTAATGCCGCTGTCTTTTCCTCTTTGCCTTGATTGATATTCATAGCAACTGTAAGGAATTGAAGCGGATAATGGTATCTGAGCCAACCTGACACATATCCCTCATAGCTATATGGCTGACTATGATTTAGAGAGAATAGATAATTGCTAGCATCAATAATAACTTGGATAAAATCAGCTATGACCTTATCTGATTCGTTTTGGTTCATATTGTGTCGCTCTGCCATTGTTTTAGCAAAGCCAGCCTTGATTTGTGGTATATCCTTGTCTGTACCCGTCTTTTTAGCAAAATGGCGGCGCACAACATCGGCTTCGCCCATAGTATAACCACAATATTCATGTAAGAATTGAATGATTTGACACTGGAATACAAGGTAGCCAAATGTCGGCTTCATAAATTCATCAATCGCCGCATTTCCAGATTTACGGATAACGCCATTAGCAAGGCCATCACGATATGACGCACCAGCAGGACGAATTGCGCCATTACCGATTGATAGCAATGTCATATAGTCAATGTTTGGATTCAACGCCTTAAATTTCTGAATATTAGACTCAGATAAGAGCTGCTTGATATATCTATCACCAGTTGTGCCTTCCCACTGAAAAATAGCCGTAGTATCATCTCTGATACTATCCCATACGGCTTTGTCATTTATATCAACATTGTCAGGCGTTAGACGCTCAATACCAGCTAATTTACACGTCTCATTGATTAGTTCAATGGTATCAAGCTTGAGCAAATCGAGCTTAACATAATTCTGTAAATCAACCTCTTTCATATTGATTTGGCTGATTGGTACATCATCTGTTGACGTAGTAAATAATCCCATACGGTCATCAATAGAATGAGGTGATACAACTAAGCCACAAGGATGGTTGCCAACTGATACAACGCAACCATTTACAATATCGACATATTTGAATAGCTCCGGATATTTAACACGGCATTTGTCCTCGTCTTGTTCTACGGCATTACATATTTGCCCCACTTCATCAAGTGGCATTTCCAACGCTCTGCCAACATCACGAATAGCGCCCTTTAGAGCAATCGTATTAAATGTGACAATATCAGAACAATACAACCCATGCTTGTTAAATATATATTGCTTGACCTCGTTGATTCTGCTAGGAGGAAAATCTGTATCAATATCCGACAGCGATACGCGCTCCGTATTCATGAATCGCTCAAAATTAAGCCCATGCTTGATGCTATCCATCTCAGTAATACCAAGCAGATAAGCAATGACTGAACCGTTGCATGAACCGCGCCCATATCCTACAAGAATGTCCTGCGTCTTGCACCATGCTATAATGTCCTCCATGAGCAGCATAAAGTCAATCGCGCCATTATGGACATATGCTTTCATCTCGTATTCAATGCGGTCTATGTATTCTCGATAATTAGGCAGCTTGTCAACACCGCGCCACACAATACCATCTGCGATCTTAGCTCTAAGAACATCCTCGCTATCATCGCCCCATAGATGCGGATACTTATAGCTATAATCAAGCTCGAACGGCTCAATCATATCAGCTACAGTATTCGTCATCTCAATAGCATCCAAGTACACATCTATAGGCAGCGCGTCCTGCATACGGCATAATTGCACCAACTCATCATAACTCATCATTTCAAGATGAAATTTATCTTCACCGTCAAAATGAATATTCTTTGCTTTTTGTAGAATTTTGCGTCCCTCTACATGAGTAGAATTGAGCGCATGAGTATCGGTACACATCAATAGCCGCAAACCGCTTTGTTTAGATAGCGTCCATAATGTATTATTATAGCTCTTTTGAGCGGGGTCAAGATGTGGCTGAATCTCAAGAAAACATCTGTCTTTGTGTTCACATAGCCAATGGTAAAAATCCCATCGAACATCATCTGGCGCTTTGTTCAATACGCCACCAAGACAAGCCGTAGACACAATGATATTATCGCTGGTATTCTTTACATCCTCAATCGTGATTCGTGGCACATAATAGAATGAATTATCGTCACGATTAAATGCTTTGCTTGATAACTTGTTTAGCTCTAATACGCCATCATAATTTTTAGCAATTAGCAAACAGTGATAATTGTCTCGGATTTTTTCTGATAGTGTCTGAGTTAGATAAAATTCCTGAGCGTGAATATATTTCATACCCATTTCTTCGGTATGCAATTTCTTCTTTACCCATTGAAATACAGAACCATGCTCAGAAAACGCCATTGCCTTCATTCCTAGTTCTGCGGCGCGGTCTATATATTGGTCATATCGTGTTACAGAATCTATATTAGTTACTCCGTTAGATAACATAGAATGAATATGTAGGATTGTATAATTTTCGTTCATCACTTCATCAACTCAAATACATCTTCACTATGTTTCATGGTTTATTCCTCCTTCATATATCCGTCACAATATTCACATCTTGCTTCATTTGGATTATGTGGTGCGCCACAATGAGGACAAACGATTGGATATTTCTTTGATTCAATTTTATCCCATACTTTATATTCAGAATCTTCTTCTTGTTTTACGTTCGCAGTGAATATCAATTGATTCGCCTTAAAAACTTAAGCTCGTGGTGGGACGTGATTGAATTTTATAGAACCTGCCAATGGAGATTCAACAAATGCTTTGATATAATCTTTTCTAAATGTCATTTATAATTCACCGGCATAACCACACCATCTCCATTTTCAGCTTTGAGATAAATTGGTCCGATTCTGTTTGCCGCATACGCCTTACAATCAGGCAGACATTCCATAGCGTTAAGCAAATACTGCGGATTGACCCAAAGATTCAATTCCTCATTGAGCAGATAATCAGCTACTTTCTTGGGATTATTCTTCTCCTTGATTTTATGCGTCTTGATATATACCTTGAGTTTGCCAATATCAGGAAGGGTAATTTCTTTTCCAAAATCAGGCTTTCTAACAATATATTCAAGTTGCATTTCCTGTCCATGATATTTTTCATCAATTTCAGGTAGAAACTGCTTTTCATTGAATCTAATAGCTACAAACCCATCGCATACACAATATTTTGTTTCACCGTATTTATCTTTGTTCTCGAACATGCCTTCAAGCACAGGACGCTTGCTAGATTTAGCGTTCTTAATGATACGGTTAGCTGCATTCACGATTGACTTTGTACCAGATTTCTTGGACTGCTCAATGAGCATATCAGATTCAAGAGATTTGAGAACGTCCAGCATTTCATTCTCCATCATAAGAAATCCTTCATCGTGAATCTTAATGCTCCAAGATTTGATAATGTAATACAATTTTTCAGTAGTCATAACAACAACCGCCCCTTTCATTTGATACTTGGATTATATCATAGATTGGAGCGGTTGTCAAGAGTGTTTATTTAATTTTTTCTACAGGTTCTCTAACAAATTCAAAATATTGTGGCATTTCAGGTAATATTCTAACATTTCGTCCGACTAAGTGAAGCCGCAGTTCTGACAATAGCATATTAACTTGCTTACAACTTAAATTCTCGTTAAATCTAACAATATATGTGCCACCATCTTGTAGAGATTTGACGGTTCTAATTTCTTCATCATTCATATGAATATCCTCTGATCTTGATTTACTGCTACAACCCTGCTTGATTTACCTTGTTTAATTAGCTCGTCTTGTAGGGTATTAGCAAATTCTACTTTGTTCTCATAATTGCCATGCACTAAACAGAGTTTGTTGAAACGGCATTGATTTGTCAAGTAGTCAATCAATTCTTCATAGCTGGCATGACTACTAAATGAGCGCAGTTCTGTGATATTTGCTTTATTTGCTACGTTTACGCCATCAACATTGACCTCTGGCATATTAGATTTGATTTGAGACGCAAGCCCATTATCACCAGCAAACCCACAAAATAAGATATGATTGCGGCTATCAGGTAGAGCCGTTTTTAGATGGCTCATAATTCTACCACCAACAAGGAAGCCTGACGCACTGATGATTAAGCAATGCTCGTTTCGCATTTGTAGATTGACTGATTCTTCTTGAGATTCAACAATTCTTACATTCTCAAGCTCGTCTTCTTCCCACGTCCAGATTGCACAAAATTTAGACGCAAGTGGTGAGTCGAGATAAATTTTGATTTGCTTATCAATGCCCTCGTCATGCAATAGGCGCAACATAGATTGAGTGCGGTCAAGAGAAAAACAGGGGGTGAGAATTTTATTTGATTCAGCAATGATCGTCTTAATCTTCTCAATATCCTTATCTCTATCCTTGGGGCTGTTAGGTCGCCCCTGTTGACAATATGTGCATTCAGAGATAAGAACATCAACGAATGGCAACGTCTGTCTACGCGCCTTGTACGGTCTTTCAGACGCACCGCCAATATCACTAGTGAATCCAATGCGCTTAGTCACATATCCATCTTTTAGCTCAAGTACACATTGCGCTGAATTGATAATATGTCCGGCAGGATAATATGTTAGCTTAATATCAGACGCAAGCTGAATAGGTATATTATAATCGACTTCTATGATACGATTAAGCGCACGTTCAATAGCTTGCTCGTCATAGAATGGCGCAGCCTTCTGGCCATGCTTATTCTTAATTTTTAGACAATCAGATCGCATGATTTTTAGGCTATCTTCCCATAACAATTTGAGAAAATTAGTAGAGCCAGATGGGGCATATAGATGCGCATTACATCCTTTAGCATATAGCGCAGGAGCAAGTCCAATATGGTCTAAATGGCTATGATTTAACACAATAAAATCTACATCTCTTGGTTTAATCTTTTTTAGCTGAGCAAGATTAGCCTTATAGTCGGACACAATATCCCCCATACCCTGTATCATGCCACAATCTAGGAGGATACTATATTTCTTGAATCGTACATGATGGCAAGAGCCGGTCACATCAACTGCGGCATTTGATAAGAAGTGAATATACGGCTTTTTACAACCTCGGTCTGTCAACTAACCGACTCCTTTCTCATCTTCAGCACATTTCTCAGTACACAATCCATGCAATTCAAGTCAGCATCATTCCACATTTTATCTCTCTGTGCTGTCATACGTGGATCGATTTTTACATATTTGTCGCAATCAGATTGATAATCACAACGCATACATGGAATTTCCATAAGCATTTGAGGTCTACGGCTCATTCATATTCCTCCTCATAATCAGGTTCGCTTACTTGAAATCCGATAGCCTGAGTAATAGCAGGACTAGGCGAAATTTTTTCAACGGCTGCTTCATGTTCTGCCTTATCAATCTCTAACTCAAGCGACATGCGGTTAATCTTAGCATTGATAACTGATTGTGCCAAATCCACAATCGAGCCGCACAGAGGCAACAGTGAGCTTACAAACAGGACTGCGCCTCCTGCAATCCATAGTGGCGTTAAATTATTCTCTCTTTTCACTACGAGCATTAACCTCATTTACTTTAGATTTGATCAGCTCTTTAATTGCTTTGGCAGAAGTCAAGTTGGAAATAGATTTATCTATTGCACAAATACAAGCATTCCAACCAGCCATCAAACCTTGATTAAAATAGCTTTGAAATTTAGGCTCAAGCTCTTTCTTCAAAATATTTTTTAATTCATTATCCGACATATGTCCCCTCCCTATATGGTGCATTTCTGTCATATCAATCTGCCAACTCAAGGCTAGACAATGCAACAACACACGGCTTATCAGAATTTGCATTGTCGATAAGAGCAATGCCCTTTGTTTTATCAATATATTTAACTGTCCACACTCGAGTTCTCACATGGTTAATCACTACTCTGTCCCCGACCTTAATTTCTCTTGGCTTCTTTGCTTCATTCATTTTTGCTTTTAGCTCATCAAGCCCAACCTGCAAACGCCAATCATCGTCAGGATGGCATCTTGTTTCAACCTTCTTGCCATCCTTGCTTGTCATCGTCATACGATTACCCTTAATATGCAGGTCATAATCGCCCTCTAGCCACTTAGGTGCTAGATTCTTTTCATAGAATTTGTATTCTAGCTTCATCTTATTCTTTTCCCTTTCTTTCATGATTTCATCGTACAAGCTGTTAAATACATCTTCCCACATCATTATTTATGTCCTCCTTATGTCTTAAAAATTCACAACGCTCATAGCGTTTACTGCACGTTGTTCGGTGCGCTTAATATATCTGTTCGCCGTAATAGCAATCGAGCTATGCCCCATCGCCTTACTAATAACCTCAATAGGTACATCTGCTTCAGACATCATGGTAGCAAACGTGCGGCGCATGGTATGATTACTAATATGCAATTCTTCCCAATTCTCAATACCAGCTTTTCTAGCTGCTACCTTGAGCATAGCGCTGGTATTTTTGCCATCCATCTTATTGCCTTGATTGCCAACAAATAAATATTCACAACCATTTTTGCGTTCATTGGTAATATAGCTATCAATCAGCTTGATCGTCTCATCGGACAAACCAATCAATCTATCCTTATCGCCCTTACCACGAATGACTAGGATATTATTACTGCGGCTTTCATACTGTTCAAGTGTGATATTGAGCAATTCGTGAATACGCAAGCCAGTTTGCGCAAGCATCATGATAATCGCCTTATTGCGCAAATTGGTTGCGGCATTGACCATTGCTCTGACCTGTTCGCCAGTCAGCGCAGATTGTTCACGATTCTTGATAGCAGGAGCTTCAAGAAACTCAGCCGGATTGCGCTGAATGAACTCATTCCGATATAGGAATTTGAAATATTCACGAACAGCCGATGTTCTCTGAGCAACAGATGCAGAACTGAGATTGTCCATGCTGGACTGCCACATCTCAAGATCAATAGCCTTAATTTCAGATTCAGGCTTGTTGACATACTTCAAGCAATTATTAACCGCCTTGGTATATTCTCTGATTGTACCTTCGCTACGGTGCTTTGCTTTCAAGCTCATAACAAACAGTTCGTTCATATCATTCAGCTCCTTCATTTGATGGTTTAAGTATAGCACCATAGCGGCGATTTGTCAAGTATTATTTTTAATTTCTTTAATCAGCTCATCATACTTCCCATCAGACAAAATCTTTTCGGATTCTTCAATATTCTGTGAAAAATAGTAAATCGCTGAAATATCACAAGCTTTACTTTCCAACTTGCAGAGCGAGATGCACTTTTCAGCACAATGCCAATCAATAGAGATAATGTTCTGTAATGGATAAGCAGTTTCTCCCACCATAATATAACCATCGTGCTTTACATCAATCATAATCCATTCAGGAACACTACATCTAATTGTATTTGGGTCAATATAAAAGTTATGTCTAAAGGAATGCTCCTCGCCATCTACGGTCTTAAATGTCGCGCCCCATTTTTCAACAATTACAAAATCAGTTGGCTTATATTTCTTTTCTCGTTTCTTAAATAATATCATATATTCACCACCATTCTCTTATTTTAGAAAAATCCCTACAATCTTTCAACCATAGGGATTTTAACAGGAGGATTATTTACTCATTGATTTCTGCCTTTAGTGTGCTTGTCGGCTTAAACGTCAGAGCATACTTGGCAGGAACTTCAATGGTTTCACCAGTTTGTGGATTACGAGCCGTTCTTGCATCACGCAGCTTAGTTGTGAACTTGCCAAAGCCATGAATCACTACATCTTCATGCTGGATTAGGCTATGTCTGATATAATCAATAAACGTATCTACGATCTCGGTTGTGTCCTTGACCGTATTCTCTGTGCTGTCTGCTACAAACTTGATTAGTTCCTTTTTTGTCATTGTGATTATCCTTTCGCTTTAATTTCAATTTAATTTGACAAGTCGCAATGTTCATGCGCATATTGACTTGATAAGACGTACCGCCATGTTGTGCCGCATCAAGTAGCATACTGGTCGTTACGCCAGAGCCGCGATTTCCTACTACTACCTTCATATATCCTCCTTATTCATACACTAATAATCAATAAATTTTCCTAAACCGTTTACCCTACAACTTATACTACTTAATCAACTAATCTGAAAATTCTTCATTATTAGTCAATGATTTCTTTACCAGGCGAGCTAATTTGAGCCGTTCAGCCGCAGCTTGCTTTTGTTCTTCGGTCATTGAGCGGGTACGACCTGATTTGCCAAATCTCAAGTCGTAAAGCGGGCAAGACTTGATTGGACAATGCTTTACTTCATTCGTTGAATCTCCCGAACACTGCAAGCAATATTGTCGTATTCGTTTTAGCGGCGATGTTGAATCCATATTTAGCACTCCTTTAATTTTATTTTATCATGGTACTCCCGCTCCGACTCGAACGGAGATCGTGCAGCAATCTACTACCTTATGCCGGGTATAAACCGGTTGTCCTACCATTGAACGACGGGAGCATATAAGGCGATTCAATCGCCTATTTATTATTTATTTTTAATGGCACTAATGATGGAATAAATCCACTACATGAATAATGCTTATATCCATCGTTATTTCTGTTTAACACACTAGAGAAATTTCCACTCCATATTTTATGTTCTCTTGCAAATTTTTTAGTTCCTTTATACTTTCCTAAAAAATTGAAGTCCATATCATATAAATAAAATTCTGTTCCGAATTTTTCAATGTTGCGTACCATGGACTTCTGCATCAAGTCATTATATGTGTTGTTATATTGATGAGTACACCATTCAAGATTTTTATAATAACAGTTTTCTTTATTCTCATCTTTATGGTTAATAATTGGTAAATTATCAGGATTTGGGATAAATGCCATGGCAACTGCTCTATGAGCTGTCATTAGATATGGTTTGTGATCTTTCCTAAGATTGTAGATTTTATATCCGTCTTTATGATATGACCACTTTAATTTTTTATGGGTATATTCGCTCCAAATATCGCCCCACTGATTGACCTTATACAAACCCTCAAATCCAACTACATCTTTCCAAATTTCTTGTTCCATTCTTTGATCTTCCTTTCAAGATTTAATTTATATAAAAGGCTTGACGGAAAGGCATCATTATCTCAACAGTTAATTACTCTGTTGCTACCCTTTTATTCTTTTTTATTTGAGCCTTTTATCGTCATGCTCAGGACTATATTCTAGGAGGTTCACAATGAAGAACTGTAATTGAGATTACCCAATCTCTCAACCACATCTGTATTATATCATAAGAAATACTGTTTGTCAAGAACAAATTTTATTCATTTCAATAAAATTTTCACAAGCCCAACCATTGAGGACGGGGATTTCATCACAGCTATATCCCCACAATCCAGTTTCACGGTTATAGCAATCTACATGGCAAATGAAATCGCCAATTTTGAAACAGGTATCAAGTATAATCATTATCTCCATTTATTTGATAGTTGGATTATACCATATAAAATTTTATTTGTCAAGCATCTTTTTCAAATTTATTTTTAATATCCGTCCATCTTTTTATCTGGTCATCTACACGCACCCATTCACCATAATGTATATCTGGGTCAAAATACCATAGTCCATAATAGTTTGGATTTTTCTCATCTTCAATAGAGCGAAATGGATTTCCATAGCCTTGATACTTAAATAAATCTTTAATAAATGTCACATCGCTATCATTTCCAACTATAAACGCCGCCATATAACCAACATCAAATCTGTTAATATAGATAAGCTCAGCACCATCTTTTCCATAAAACCCCAACGTACTATTATTCTGTTTCTTTACATTATTGTACCGGCACTGAAATTCATGGAGATGTGCCTCATACTCATCATCAAATTCTGCGCCGCAATATTCACATTTGTAAATCGTTGTTTCAATCATTCAAACAGCTCCTCCATTTCTCTAACATGATATTGTCTATTTTTCAAATCGTCCACCCTAGTTCTAGCCAATTCCCAATTTGAACCAGCAAAGCCGCTTTTCATCACATCAGCTATAATCTGCTCGTCTTTATATTTGCGCCGTTCGAGCCGTAAATCATGTAGCAGCTTATATATCTTATACCCATTGCAGCTTATATTTAACCCATGTCACCCTTGCTACAAGCTGGTCATGCAGGTCACAGAATGAGCCAATTTGTTCCAATGCTGAATCGTAATTCGCTAATTCCGAATTGTCAAATCCGTTAAAATCGACGGTTTTAGATGGTACATCAATCTGCTGTACAAAATATCCAAGATTGCGCATTTGCTTTGGCAGATTGGCAAGCGCATTATCAGCTTTGGTCTTATCATTGAATTGAAATGATTCAACTAATTCAGATGTTGGAATCCATTGTCCAATAGTATTGTGCATGAGATAGTATTTTTGATTATAGAGTATATACATTATCTATCGTTTCTTTCTTTTCAATTTGCGGCGATCGAATAAAATCCATTTTAATTTATCGCATGATTCGTACCACCATTTCTTAAAATCTTTTGCCCATGCGCTATCTTCATAATATATTTTAGTTGGCATCGGTTTTGTTTCTACGGTTTTCATTGGATTTTCCATGCGATTGCCAATTTTATCTTCTTTAGGCGGTTCTATAACGTATTTACCATTCTCATTCAATCTTACATTTGGAATGTCAGTATATAACCAACTAACATCTGAACCATCATTATTTAGCATGCGTTTCTTGAACAGAACGTGGAAATTACCATCAAGTTGCTTCTCTACAACTGCACATTCTTCATCGATTGACTTTAGATATTCAAATAAATTGTTCTTCATTATCAGAATCCTCCACCTTTTCTATTTCATGGTTCAATTATACCATGTTTATTTACATTTGTCAAGTACAATTTTCAATTTTCATTCCACGATTGTAAATATCGATTCCGATTTTAGAATTTCATTTTCCACATATACTTACAATCTCGCAAATCAATTTTCATTTTCCAACTCGTGCATATATAGATATCTATATACATACACATATACAATAACAATAATCATTATCATTTTTTATCTGCATATACATTTACATATTCATATGCAGATACATCTACATCATCATGCATATAAATGATGTAGATAGATTGATTGATGAATAGATTTACACATATATAGATACATATATACTAATATTACATATTATATTAGCATCAAAGTCAATATGTCTATATATCCATCAGTACATTTATTCACACATTCACATTTTTCATATGAATATATGTGAACATTCACACATTTTTCCAACGAGTTTATGTATTGATTTGCTACTTTTCTATATAGATATATACTATTAACATCAATCTATTGCATACGCACATTATCTTGTATGGATATAATGCTTGGTTGTCAATTATGACATGATCACCACAATTAGCCGTGTCGCATCACCTGCGCCTTACTATGCAGATTTTAGCACAATAACATATACCTACTATCATCGGCGCAAAAAGCCCGCTATGAGCAACACAGATGCCGTCACGTCCACGCGATTATTATGTACACACTATATTGCCCGAGAAAACAATCGTCGCTTAACACGGACACGCAGACATGAAAAATAGGCGTTGATTTGAGCCGCCGCGATATTATATATAGTATATATGGCGGGTAAAATTGTAAGAATCTTAACACGCACACGCAAGAATACGACGCTGTCAATTTTGACATCAAATTGGGCATATGGAACAGATGTTCGATATACAGTTAGCATATGCTAACCTATTTACTTTACTTGGGTAAAGTTTTTCAAAAAGTTGGAAATTGTGCAGATTGTACAATTTGGCTAAAATGATATCCGGCAACGAAGCCCTCCGGCAGCTGTCCAAAACTGGAACCCGACCCGGAGAAAAAACCCTTCGCCATCGTCATGCCGCCCCCCAACGTCACCGGCCAATTGCACATGGGCCACGCCCAATCAGAAGCGCCAAATCTCAGGCCGTCTACGTGAGACGTGTGGGGGCTGTTTGGTGGGATCTACTCTTTTTATCCTGCCGAAAAAATAATACCCCACTGAGACGGCATACAATCCCCTACAAGGCGCGAACTATACCGGGACTATAGATATATAGGCAAGCAAAAAAACCCGCCAGCAGACCGCCAGCGGGCTTGTAAAGCATGACTCTTTTTTAAATTTCCATCTGCGCAAAGTTCGACATCTCGGCAGCCATACAAGCCGGAGTACTTGCATATTTTTGCATCCATTTATCAAAATTCCATTCAAGATAGTTTTCAAGATTTTGTAAATTTTCTGTATTGCTTGCAAGCTCACGGATTGCATTACAAAATTGAGCAGCTTCAAAGGTGTATTTTTGCATAATAATTTTACTCCTTCCTATTCTCACGCCTTCAGCCCTAAAAAAATCTCCATTAAATACGGGATCCAGAAAAAACTGGAAATTGCTACAATGCAAAGTAAATATTGCAAAACCCAGTAAATGTGATTCAAACGACGATTGTATTTTTTCATTGTTCAAGCCTCTATCATTTTCACGGCGACGCAAAGAGCTTCTGCCGGGATATTAGCGGCATTATATGCCACTTCAATTTCTGCATCGCTTGCATTTTCTGGAAGCGTGATTTTTGCCACTTCTTTCCATTCATATCGGTTACGCGCGTCGATAATTCTTCCAGCTTTTTCCATAGGAATTGCATAAACTCTTTCGATATTGTACATAATTTTTACCATCCTTTTTTAATAAAATGTTATGGGAATAGGGCTTTTTGAACGGAAACCCTCTAGAAACCGCGCGGAAATGTTTAATCTTCTCCATCCTGCTCTTTCATAATATCTTCAAAAGAATCATATCCCAACCACTCCGCAATCGTATCTTCTTCAAACCAGAAAAAATCATTAATTGCAGTTTCGTCCATTCCTTCCGGGTAGCATTCTTCTAATATTGACTCGATTTGATCGAGTTCGCAAGGTGTCAAATATTTTATAGTATCTTTGGCACCGCTCCAAAATTCAAAATCGCGCAAGCTTTTTTCAGTGTAAATTTTCATTTTGTTTCCTCCTGTTTTATTTATTTTTTATAGCTTGGCGGGATTGCTCCCGCCTTGCTTTTTACTTGTGTTCGTCCACCCATTCCCGCGCGGCTTTTTCTGTTTCTACCTCTGTTAAAATTTTGCCGCTTGCGTCTCGGATATAATAGACGCTCTCGGATTCCTGAATCAAGAATCCTTTATACTGTTCTTCCGTGGTGTTCACCTCCCTTGCATGGTCATATGATACAGCATAACGCCGGAAAAGTCAACCCATTCATTACAAAAATATTGCACAAAAAAGCGCGGCTGATTTTATGCAAATTGACGAAGCGGATATTATATATATTATAGTATATAATAGCTGGATAACGGTAAAATGCTACAATGCCGCTGTGAGGCGCTTAGAGCCGTTTTAAGCGGTTTTTGAGTTAAGACGTGTTTTTATATGTCCGGCTTTTTTATTCCGTTATACGCTTTTCATACAGTTTGATTATTCACTGTTTTGATGGCAAATAGATATGTTATACGCTTGAAAAGTTAGAATATTCTAGATAGCGCTAGTTATTGTATAGTTATACTGTGTATATGCGGCATGAATATGAATATCTATAATATCAATTATGATTCCCATTATATAATCGGTATATATATATCTATATATATATAAGATTGTATCGAGTATAATAGTTACAATATAGTTACAATGTGTAACAGGATCATGTCAATATTGTACGGCATATTATATTTTATAATTGTAAATTTCTAATTCCAATTATAAAATCCTATTATATTATATAGGCAGGTATAGCATGGATGATATGCGAACGTTTGTTCTGTTAGTAGTTGTTATAGTGGATGGGGTGGTTGGTTGAGATGGTTAACAAGTGTTATACAAAAAAGCGCATAATGTGTAATATGTAGCATACTACATATTTTTTGCTAGTAAAATCATGGGACAAAAATGGGTCATCATGGCAATTTCCCATAGCTGGCCAGGCAAAAATAAGAATCATTTCTATTTTAGTCCATATCAGTGGAAAAGTGCTATTTTCGGGTGTTTTTGAGATGATAACATTTCTCAGGACGGGGGCTTGGATCTGGACAGAAGAAATTGAAATGGATGAAAATGGCATTTAGCACAACAAACCACACACCATGTAATCACATTATAAATTCATACAACACACACATCATTATTTACAACTTGTAACGCCATATATTTTAGCAAATCACATACTATGCAATATTTTAATAATTTACAATTTGTTAACAAATAACAAATAAAAATATGGTATAATTAGATAATGATAAAAAAGTTGTACAATCGGTGATACTAATATAATACGTTAGTATTATTATAGTGTCACGCAATGTACAAAAATTTTACCTCAAGGTACAAAAATAGGAAGGAAGAAAATATGCCAAGCAAACCAAAATACTTACCATCCAATGAAAATAATAAACTAATTGACGCCCTTATCAAAATAGAAGGGCGCGAATTAAAATATCCAGAGCTATGCAAGGCGCTCGATATTCCAACTAAATCTGGCAACACTAAGATATCTCAACTAGATAAAGTTCGGAATTATTGTCAACTAGATACTCTAGAACATCCAACCCGTTATATTGTACAAGAGGTCTATCCTGAAGCAGATGCGCTTATCAATGAATTAGACAAAGACTCATATCAAGCCGCATTTGAAGCTGCCCTTTATCAAATCTTTCTCAAGACAAATTGCGCCACTATATATGCGTCAACCAGCAATCTGCTCAGAATGTTCCAGGAGGTCAATGATAATTTCAGCTACACATATAGCCAAGCTGTAGAAAATTCAGAGCATTATGGCTATATGAGTTTGGTCAATGGCGTTGTATATAATATCCTAGCACAATGGACTAGGCGTAAATTGCTGACCATGAAGAACCGTTATGTCATTGACTTGAATAGAGGTTATCGGCTCTATAAGCAACGGTACAATCCAAAGGGAAAAGAAACATGGCTCGAAACATACGATGTGCCAGAAGATAGCCCAGATCATCAAACCTGCCTATCCATCTATTCAAAAGCCGTTAATGATATTATGCCGCCAAATTGGGGCAAAGTCATAGACAATAGGGTCTACAAGCCATATGTGTCCACAGAGACATATAAAGCATTTGATGCGAGACTTGCTCAATTAACCCAAGAGACATTTGGTGGAGAATATATCAAAGTTAAAGAGGTCTATATCATTAAACCAGCAACAAAGGAATGGATAGCTAATAGGCTATTAGATGTCTATGAGCATTATCCCAGCTTTGAGAAAATCAATAAAGAGGCGTGTGCTAAGATTATTCAAACCAGCCAGCTTAGTTGTATCACAGGCAAACAGCGGCGCGAATTTGTTGACATCAATATGAACAATAAGCAGAGCGACAAGCTCAAGGATTTAATAAAAAATGAGAATGGCTGAAATTTGCCATTCTCATTTTATTTATCACAGTTTTCCAGCATCAATTAGCCGCATTATCAATCCTCCTATTCCATGCTTTCGTAACGGACTCTATCGCCGTTTCTTCTTCGTCATAAGTTATGGTGGACATAGAACACAAACATTGATTGTATTGTATTGATGCTTCATACCCTTTTCTTACTCTGTACGATTCAAGAAATGCTTCTCTCCCGCAAAACGGGCACTGTTTCAATTCAGCCATTTTTAATCAATCCTTCCTTTTGGTGACTTTGGCAACAGCATCCAAAATAATACCTTCGCTTTATGTCCTTGTGCCACCTCTCCGCCCCAATTTCCGTTATACTGGAATCCTATGCCATATGTCTGATACATACAGTTGTATTGACCATATCTATAATATTCATACCAACACAACACATCTTCGCCATCTGGTGGCAATTCAGCCTTAACATCAATCCATTGCATCTAATCAATCTTTCCTCTTATACGGCATTAAATCGTTTGGATGCTTCTTTGCAAATTCCATAAAAATAACGCCTCTGCAATTAACATTCCCATAATCATCCAGATTATCCTCATCCCACATGGGGCATCCTTCACAACCTGATGGCATATCTAAATAACCATCACACAGAGCGGACATAGCAAAATTGATAGCTTCTTTTACAAGTTCAATCTTTTCCATTTAATCAATCCTTTCTTCAGCAATTCCATCAGCCGTACTATAGCAAATATGCTTAATTCCCAATTCTTTTATATATTTCATACAAGCAGGACATGGACGCGCCATTGCTTTATTACCATTTGCATATTCACGATATACATATAGCGTCGATTTGCTAAAATCAATATCCAGATATTTTACTTTGCTCAATGCCCTAATTTCAGCATGAAGCGAATTTACAACGCCGCTCTGATTTGGATCAAATTCACGCTCTGCATTAAGCCGTTTCTGCAATGGGCTTGTTTTGGTGCTGTTGCATCCTGTAGCAAGCAATATACCCTTATAGTACAGAGCTGCGCCAAGATGGTATCTAGGAAATTTAGATTCTTTGCTTGCTTTACAAGCCGATTCAATGCCGCGCTTAGTTCTCTGGTTCATAATCTTTACTCAAATATTTATGACATTTACAGATAATCTCAATGGCTCTTTCTGCTGGAAAGAAATTAGTAGAATTATCGTCAAAAATACCATACTTCACAAAATCTGCTTTCTCATCTGTTTCAACTTTCTTAAATGCCTCAACTGCATCATCAAGGTTGATATAAATAGCCATTATTCGTCCACCTCATATTCCAATTCAATCAATGTCATAATAGCATAATTAGCCATATCAAGCAATGTGTCCTCGATCTTCTCATCTTTAACCTGAGCATCATGTGATACAGCAAGCGACATGAGCCGATTCATCTTATCACTAAGACGGGTCACAGCACTGATAATCCCTAGTTTTTTGTATGTGTCACCAAATGAATCACCATAGTCATGATTCTTTGCTTTATATACCTGATTGAGCTTCTTGCAGATTGCACAATGCCGCGCCACCTTTGGTTCAATATGTAACTTAATGTCGTCAGGCTCTTTGTCACAGCATTCAGCTTCAGCATTTTCACAAGCTGCTGGATCAAGCTCTTTATACCAACCATAGATTTTATCAAGCATCTTATCGTCCATTTCATTAAATGCACAAGCATATTTATTTGTAAATTCATCTGTTTCTTTATCGTACATATTTTTTAATTCACATTTATCACAAGTATCACCACAATGGTCACAATACCATTCAAGTGTTGCCACTTTTTCATCTCTTGTCATGTTTATTCATCCTCCTCATTTTCATCACAATCTTCATCTACAAAATGAACATCTACATGAAATTCATTACGCAGTACATCAATAGCTTCTTTGGGGCTTACATAGAAAAATTCCTTATGTTTGTTTTCCTTATTGACTCGCTTATCGTCAAAATAATCATGGACGCGCGTCTCAAGGTCAAATACGTCATCATCAAACACAAGTCCATAGCAAACGAATGGGAACGGTACTGATGCCGACGATAATTCGGAAATTCTACGCAAGGGCTGGAGACGACGTGTTACTCCCAGCTTGCAGCAATTTGGCATAGCAGGAGTTGCCGTGATATACAAATATCCAGCTTTTGCATTGTTGACACGATAATCAATATCTGCAATACGCTTATCAATAGCTCTTAGCGTTGCTTCAAATTTAGCGCGTTCTTCAGCGTTGAGCGTCCTTCGCAGAGATTGTTCATACATACGACGTTCCTTTTGAAGCTCTGCTTTTTCGCGTTCAGCCTCAGCGAGTAACTGTTCTTGTTCTCTTAATCTGCGTTTTTCTTCACGGATTCGCGCCTTTTCTTCTTTCTGCTTGACCTTGATAGCTAAGTTGATATCTAGCATATCAAGTCGCGCTTTTACATATTCAGCATTAAGCGCTAATCCAACTTTATTTGCTTTAGACTGATAAGAATTAAATTTATTCTTAATCAATTCTTTGCTCTTAGCAACATTGTTTGCAGTTACAGATTTTTCTTTGCTGTCAATATATGCGTTGCAACTGTAAATCAATCCGCGCCCATATACATCTTGCATTTCTTTGCCACGTCTATCTGATCCATCGAGTCTATATCCTTGCTCAATGCGATATAAGCCAGCATTAACAGCGGATTTAATTTTACTTTGTAACTCATAGCGTCGATGCTCAAGTTCATCCAATGAATCTTGATAATATGGGATATTATAATCTTGCATTTCTTCAATCATATGGATTTGACCATTTAGAGCATCAAGGACAGCTTGAGCTTCATTCACAGCAATTTCAACGCAATCAGCCTTATTCTGGCTGGATGTAGTTAGCTCATCTAATTCCTTAATTTTTTCTTGCATTGCTTTTTGCTTGGCTTCAAGCAGGGCAATATTTTCTTTGATTACCGCTTTTTTCTTATTCAGTTTGAAAATCTCGAACACGTCTAGCCGCCTCCTTACCAAAATCTTGTCTATGTGCTTATCAAAATCCAATGGATTATTGCTCTTTGCTAAAATCTGCTTGGTGCTGGTATTATATAGCTCGAATTGCCCATTTCCGCAATCGTTGATAATCCAGCCAGTATTACCATATTGTACCGTGGGGTTAATTTTCTTTGTTCTTGGCATTTATTTTCACCTCATGTTGTAATTATATCACATCAATTTGCATTTGTCAAGCATAATTTTTGACAAATTGATTTTTCACATCAATTTAACTATTATCTATGAATTTATGAATAGATAATAGTTAAATTGTAATTATATATTATTATACTAGATATTATAGCATATAAATATTACAGTATTATGAACTATATGTTAATAAATTATGAATATATTTATACTTGACAAATACTGTAATATATGATATAATATATATAATAATATAAGAGATTATATCACATCAATCAATTTTTGTCAAGTATAAATTTTAGTATTGACAAATAATCAATTATATGATATAATAGCATTAAGCTCAAGGAGGTGGTAGGAAATTGTGGAGCGAAATGAGCTATAACTGGTATATATCGGAAGATACAGAACCAGAAGTATGGGATGATGAATATGAGCCAACTGAGCGTGATTGGGCGCTTTGGATATATGGTAGTTCAGAGAATGAATTAGAGGTGATTTATTAAGTGCCATTGACAGAGTTCTGTTATATACCTTCTGTGGCAACAGATGCTTTTTATACACTAAAGGAACAAGCAATACATAATCGGCTTGTCAGACTATACACTTTGAGAATGCGCGAAAAAGACGTTCAGAATCGAAAATGGCGTGTTTCATCAATCAACCGTGTTATCAAAAAGCATAAAGACGAGCTTGTAGCATTGCTAAAAAAATCGCTTGAAAGTAATATCACTCGAGAACTTAATCCAAATGCAGTAACAGATAAGACGATTATCAATCTGTTTTGCTCTGAGTTGACTCGTAGCCTTGGCATTAAGACGTTTGAGCGAAGTGACAAAATTATCATTGTCAATGTTTTCTTTTTCGAGGTATTAAATAGCATCATTCATAATGGTTTCAATTACAATGGGGAACATTATATTTTCTATTCATGTGGTGCTGGCATGATACGCACAAAGCGATTCATGGCTGTTCGTGAAAAAGATTATTTAGCTGTTGAGCAAACTCTTATGTGCGGACTGACCATTGATTCAATCAATGCGCTGGGCGGCATGAATGAAAACAAGCTATTGAGTTATAAGAGTCTTATGGCGTCTGCGACCGACAGAATTGAGAACTTTGATATAGATCGCTGTATTGTAGTTGATGATTTTGAAATGCCGGTTATAGCTGAATCAGATTTTATTGATTATACAGATTACAGCATTACGCGAAAAACGTCTGAGACGATTATAGCTGAGACGGATGGTTGGGGTATGTGTTGCAAGTCCGGATTCAAGACGCAAATCATCCGAGCACCTTGGATAAAAGGATTGGTATCTTACTTTGATTTCAGGTCATGGCTTAAAGAATATTGTCCCGCTGACGATTGGACTGTAACCGATATATATGGTAAAGAATGGAATATTCTTGAGGACGATATTCAGTACATCCTAACGAAGTCAATGTTTAAGCTACACAAGTTCTATCCATCTTGGCTGTGTTACAAGGCTAATTTCAAGAGCTATGGCTGCTATTTTGGTTGTTGTAAAGTTGAGGAAGATTATATCCCAAAGGCAAGAATCAATTACCAGATGCTTCAATCTTTAAGTGATATGACAGACAATGAGATTGAGCGGCTTATTGTCAAGACGGCAGATGAAATTGATAGCGTCGGACGAGATTATCAAACTACCATGAGGCTATTAGGCGCGACCGAATATAATCAAACAAAATCAGCCATGCAAGAAGCGTTGACAATATACCCAGAATTATTCAAAGATGCGTATAACAGGGAGTTGCTGAAACAGACAAAGAAAAGTTTGGTAAAACAAGCAAGAGGCGGTAGATTGAGAATTAACGGCAAATACTTGTTTATATCTCCAGACCCAGTTGCATTTTGTGAGTGGTTATTTAAGGGTGAGCAATTCCCAACTGGTATACTTGAAAATGGAGAGGTTTACACCAACCAATTCAAAGACGGCGACGAGCTTGATTGTTTGAGAAGCCCACACTTGTATCAAGAACATGCAGTTAGAATTAACAAGCGAAATGAGCTGACTGATAAATGGCTTGGTGGAACAAAATGTGTGTATTTCAGTTGCCACGATATGATTAGTCGTATATTGCAACAGGATTTTGATGGGGATATTTCCTTGGTTGTGAAGGATAGGACGTTGACAACTGTGGCAAAGCGCAACATGCAAGGAATTGTACCGTTATCGTATGACCTCAAAAAAGCACGTGGGGGCATTATTGATGCTGACAGATTGTATGAGGGTGTGAGTACAGCATATACAGGTGGTTCAATCGGGCCAATTAGTAACGCAATTAGTAAAGTAAAAAATGCTAATGGCGGTAAAATGACTGATGAGCAAATTAGAGTAATTGCTTGGCTCACAATGAAGAATAATCAAATTATTGATTTTGCGAAAACGTTGTGGAAAAGTGAACCGCCAAAAGAAATAGCCGATATTATCAAAAAATACACAAAATCAAAACTACCTAATTTTTTCATTTACGCAAAAGACAAAGACCCAGATACACAAGTTGAGCCTCCCAACAATTCCACGATGAATCGCATCTCAGCTAAAATTCCTACGTCCCGAATCCGCTACAATAACAAGATTGGGAAATTCGACTGGACGATGCTGATAAATAAGTCAGTCGATTATACCACTAGAGAAAATTCGCCAATCATCGAGAGGTATAATTGGTGGATAAGAAATCAACGTCGATTTGACTATGGTGATGACACGCATATCAATGAGAACGATTTATATAAATATCGCCGCATAGCACAAGATATAGTGGAATATAGCAATGAACCACTAGATGTTGTTGTCAATAGTTTGGTTGCTTATTTATATACGGTCAAAAAATCAAGCAATAAGAAAATGCTATGGGCTTGTTTTGGTTGGACGATTGTAGATAATTTGAGAATCAATACGGCGCAACTTAATCCAATCTGCCCCATTTGTGGTAAGCGGTTCAAGCCACGTGATGTATGCCAGCATTATTGTTCTGAAGAATGCTATAAGAAAGCAGATAATCAGCGGCGTATTGAATCGCGTGAAGCACCACCTGTCCGCACGGGGGATATGTTAAAACAATAGGAAATATATAGATAAAACGAACTCACCACAACATATTGTGGTAAACTAATAGGGGAAGGACGATATAATTGCATAAAAATAAATATCCTCGGCTAGGTAAAGCCGATATGAGCAAAGAGTTACGACGGCGTACAGGCGTTGATTCTAAAATTATTGAATTAGTATTAAGAAATTATCATGATATTATCCGCGAGACACTACAGCATGGCGTGGAGTATTCACTACCTGATATTGGTGTTATTACATTCCGCGACCATCCACCTAAACCAGCTGGAGAATATTGGAATGGATTCCAAAAGCGGCGTATGTACTATCCTGACAGAATGGGATATTATCGGTTAGAGTTCAAGGCTGAGAAGCATATGGCTAGTTATGTAAAAGCTGGCACATTGTATGGTAAAGGTCCAACCAAAGAAGAATGGGACGCTTGGGTATTAGAGAATTATCCCGACAATCCTAAATTCATGAAGGAAGAAGAAGATGGCTGAATATAACAAGCTGAATCAGGAATTTTATGCTTATGCGGCTAGTTTACTTGAATCCAAACCAGAGACAGTAAAAAAGTATTGGCAAGCATGTGTTGACACAATTGTGCATATATTGCATTTTGATGGTAGGTGTCAAATGCCGGGGGTTGGTACGTTTAGATTAAAGCAACATCCTGAACGCAGAGTAATGGCTAAGAATGAAGCTGGTGAACTTGTTGAGCAAATTAACCCAGCTTGGTTTAGTATAACCTATGACGCAAATGACGCATTTATAAACAATGTAAATGGTAAAGGTGTAACCAAATTATATCGTCAAAGGGTAAGAAATCGTAAGTTGACACCTAATGACTTAAAGTTAATTACCCAAGCAGAAGTAGAGCGAACAGCCCGAAAGACGCTTGAGCAAATGGCACAAGATCGTATGGAGCAAGCAAAGCAACAGAGCTACGATGATTTCATCAATGTAATCAATAAGAAAAAAGAAGAATACGAACGGAAAAAGAAGGAAAAGGAACAGAAACTGAATGAATCTACAGAAGATACGACAAGCGACTGAGCTACTAGATAGCAAGTTAATTGACTTGCAAGAATGGACGGCGCGTTGTCTTGGTGAAGATTATAGGGGCGTTTGGTCAGAGGAATATCTACGCAGATGTGCCGTATTTGTTCGCAATATGCTAAACGGCGCAGATGATTGTGAATCAGACGAAAAGGATGCCAATATTCTATCACAGCTTAGAGAGGCTAAGATTGAGTTAGAAAAAGAACGCAAGAAATTACAGACAACTGGATTACAAATTCAAGAAAATTATAGGAATCTTGCCCGTAGTGAGTTAATGATTGAACAGATTGGAGACGCTATTCGTGGACTTGACCAAATAGTTATTAAACAATTTGAGCATACAAATCCTCAGCAAAGGACAGCTCTGCTTGTTGTGGCAGACCAGCACTATGATTCCAATTTTAAGGTTGATGGATTGTGGGGAGAAACAGTAAATCTTTATAATAAAGACGTTTTTGCAAATCGTATGTGGAGTCTTTTGGCAAAAATGGATGCCGATAAATTTGATTATGATGTATTAAAGGTGGTATCATGTGGCGATGCACTTGAGGGACTTATCAGAATGTCATCCTTGCAAAAACTACGCCAACCTGTTGTGAAATCTACGATTGAATTTGCGGAATTTATGAGTCAATGGCTTGTTGAAGCAAGCAATCGTTTGGGTATTCCTGTCGAATTCGCAATAGTTCCGGGAAATCATTCAACTCTCAGAATACTTACACAAAAGCCAGAGTTTCCAGAGGAGAACTTAGAATATATCATTCATAAGTTTATCGAAATCAGGCTTGAAAATGAAGAAAATGTGACTGTTGAACCATATAACGACGTTTATTTTACAACTATCTATAATGAGAACATGGTATTTACTCATGGAGAAAATAAAGACATATCTGATGTAATAAGGCATCTTGAAAATATGTATGATGTGACCATTGACAGATGTTATGCAGCACATTATCATAGTAGTTCAACTAAAGATATTGGCGTTGGCAACGTTGGAGCCAAACAAATTATTCGTGTTCCTTCAATTTGTGGAACAGACCCATATGCTGTGAAATGTTGTAAAAATAATCGTGCTGGTGCATATTTTGCTGTTTTTGATGAAGACGGCGAATGTTTTAATAAAATTTATTATTTGTCTTGACATAAGTAAAGATATATGGTATAATATAATAAAGCGGGACAGGGAGTAGCTACCTTGCCGAGTGCCCTTAACACTTGGCTAACCGCTTAAAATAAATAATCTTTAAGGGAGATTGATATTTGTTATGGTAAGAAAATATACTTATGAAGCAATTTGTAAAATTTTTGAAGAAAAGGGATTTCTTGGCTGTCTAATAGATACAAAAGAAGATTTTGAAAGAAAAGGGAAAGAGCATAAAACAACACCATTATATACAAAGATGAGGTTTCATTGTAAATATTGTGGAAATGAATTTGAAAGAAGCTTAGCTTGTGTGAAAGTATGTGTGAGACCTTGGCTTTGTGGACCATGTTCTCAAAGTGAGGGTGCAGAAGATCAGAGAAAAGATTATGCAAAGTGTAAACAAGACATACAAGACAAGGGATTTACGCCTTTATTTAATCCAGAAGATATTCATACAGTACATCAAAAAGTTAAATGTATTGGTTCGTGTGGGCATGAAGTTATAACAAGTGTTCGTGCGTTTTTAAGAGCTAAGACATCTTTATGCGCTGAATGTGCGTCTCAAATACATTGTGGTGAGAATAATTATAATTGGAAGGGCGGTTATGAAAATGAAAAGATACGATTTAGAAAAACATATGAATTTAAGTCATTTGTAAGAGCTGTTCTAAAAAGAGATAATTATACTTGTCAGTGTTGTAATAGAAATTCCAAGAAAACCAAATTGGTAGTGCATCATAAGGATGGATATAATTGGTGTGTCGAAAAACGAACGGATGCAGATAATGGCGTTGTATTGTGCGAAGACTGTCATAAATTGTTCCACAACATTTATGGAGCAGGAAAGAACACTAAGGAACAATATGATGAATTTATAAAGACACACTATGGCTTAATATGGGAATAATTGTGCGCATTGCTCATGTTGTTTGAAGATGGGCAAAAGACATGGACTAAGAAATATGTTTTGAATTAAATCTATCCTTGCAATAGCAAGTTTAGAAATATCCGAAAGGAGGTCACTATTCTCTTGAATTATCCACTGGTTTATCCGAAGCATAATTAAAGAAAGGATGGTGGTCAGAGCCAATCGGCTCATATCTACAATAAGCCCAACTCAATGGGGACTGTTGTTTAACTGAATATTGAACCTTGACAAATACGAAGCAACTGAGAGCAATCTTGGTTGCTTTGTCATATTGATAGGAAAATAAACGGAAATTGAAAGGAATGAGAATATGTTTTGCCCATATTGTGGCAAGGAAAAGCAAGATAGCCAATTCTATAAAAGCCCAATCAAAACGGGCGAATATATTAAACCATGTAAATCATGTGTGACTGAGCTATATAAGCAAGCTCTTGAAATTACTAAAGACCAAGGCGCGGCACTATGGTCAACTTGTATGCAGACGGGTATCCCTCTGCGCCGGGCTGAATATACTGCTTGTCTTGATACACTAGAAAAGGCGGCTAAGGGCAAAAAGCCTAGTTTGTTTATGTTGTATCACACATATTTATCAACATCGCCTGATAAGCTAACGGGCGTATGGGATAGCGATATGGAGTTGTCTAATTTCAAGGATTTGGGCGATGTTGCTAAGGGTGAAACTGATGAGGTGGCGCTTAAAGCGAGATGGCGCAAACAATGGGGCGGCGACTATGAGGATGAAGATTGTCAGTGGCTAGATGATATGTTTGATAGCTATACGGCAGATATATTTGAAATGGACACCGCTATGGAAATGCGTTATCGTGACTTGTGTAAATTAGAGCTTGAGCAGTATAAAAATGGTGTTAATAAGGACACACAGTCACAGATTAAAACGCTTATGTCATTACTTAAACTTGATGATTTTAAGAGCAATCAGAAGTCGGATGCTGAACGGGCGTTTGAGAAGCGTATAGCTTGGGTGGAATATACCAAGCCGTCTGAATGTGAAGATTTAACAAGATTCGTAGATATGGTTGGATATGAAAAGGACAAGGGCGAAAAGATGCGTAGTTTGCGCAATGCTGTTGCTGGCACTAGAGATTACCCAGCAATCCCGAAGGAGGAAGCATAATGCGTTCTAGGATGGGCGGTCTTAGAGAATCATTTAAGGCTGATAAACTTCGAGCTGTATCTGGCATATCCAAAAAAATAGATAGCGATTTAGAAAACAACATCATAGAGTGGACAACTCTGTTTAGACGGAATTGGGACATATTTGCTGAATTTTATCTAGGGATTCCATTAAAACCATATCAACGCCAAGCATTGCATGAAATTGGTGTGTCAGATGTGTATTTTTGGAGAGCAGGGCGTGGTGGTGCAAAATCGTTTATTACAATGCTTGCGGCGGTCTGTAAATTACTATTGTATCCAAACTGTCAGATAATTATTACATCCTCTACGGTTGACCAAGCCAATAAAATGGTCAAAGAGAAGTTAGAGAAAGAATTGATAAAAAAGTTATCTAAACTACTTTTGCTTTATTACGAAAAAGACTGGATAAAGATAACAAAGCCGAATGATGGATATTATGTAGAATGTACGCTTAATAATTCATCCATCACCGTTCTTGCACCAGTTGAATCCGCGAGAGGTTCACGCTCCAACTTTACCATTTACGACGAAGTTGCTATTATGAAGAAAACGGCAATAGACCAAATTTTTGATGGCATGCTGTTTCCTAGGCAACCCAATTATTTAAGCAATCCTGCATATTCTGGGAATAAGAGATGGATAGAAGAATCTAAGAGTATATATCTAACATCGTCTAAGTTTAAGTTCCAGTGGTGGTATAGATTGTGGTGTGACTGTGTAACAGGATATTATGTTGATAAGCGTACTAGATATGGTATATTTGCAACAGACTTCTTTGATAATATAGAAAATGGCTTAAAAACATGGGGCGATTATCGTAGAGCTAAAAGACAGAACGACGATATATCATTTAGGACAGAATATCTAAACGAAGCCGTAGGTGAATCCGAAGATTCTTTCTTTAGCCTTGAATCGTTCAAAGAGAATCAGGTTATTACAGATGCGTTTTGTCCACCAAAGCCAATGGATTTATTGGTGTCTAGTGAATCAGATGAGGACGAAAAGAAAGAGGATGAAGTACGTCTCATCGTGTCTGACTTTGCATGGACAACAACTGGTAAGAAAGCAAATGAATCAGATAATAGTATTGCTATATGTATTAGGGCTAAATGGAAAAAAGACCATTTTGATAAATATGTAGAATATATTGAATTGCTACCAACAGCAGATGACGCGGATGGTTGTGCTGATAGGTTAAAAGAATTGTTTTGGTTGTACAAGGCAGACTATCTAGTGCCCGATGCGAGATCAGGCGGTGAAGCGGTCATGATAGCCTTATCTAAACCGTATACTAATGAACGCTATTCGGCGTTCATCAATAATCATGGCTTGACTATGGCTGATAAAAAGGAATATCATGTGGCTCGACCTGATAAGCTAGATTACTATAGAGCCAATGCAGTAGATCCAAATGCTTATCCTTGTATTATACCTATTGTTGGTAGTGAAACACTCAACACGTCTTATTGGAAAGCAACTAAAATGTCACTTGAGAATAATCGTATAAAATTCTTGATAGGGATGAGCGATAAGCAAGATGCTATTGTTGAAACTGGCGAATATTACAAATACACCGGCGAACAGACAGCAGATATACTTGCACCTCATGGCAATACTGATTTACTCATATCGGAAGCCGTTAATTTAACTACTATATTCAAAGGTGAAAACATCAAACTAGAGGCACCAAGAACGGGGCATCGTGACCGTATTGTTACATTGGCTATGGGTATTCTAATATGTGATTATATAGAAAATGAATGGAATAGACAGAGTCATGTTGAAGAATATGACTTAGATGATGTGCAATTAGTTTGGTGATATGACTTGCCTATGAAGCGGTTGCTATGTTGGTGTGTTACCGTGGAGGTGCTATTAGGGTTGCGTGGTCTCCAAGTTCCAACTTAGGCTTAATCAAAACTATAAAATAAAAACACTCAAAAATACAAAACAAAGAAAGGAGGGCGAAATTTGGCAGAACCGTTAGTAACATTTGAACAGGCTCAAGCCGTAACAGAATTTGCACAAGCATTATATGCTTATGACCAGTTTGGCTTCTGGTCGCCAATGCTAAGCAATCAGCTATTGCAGAGTTTGAACAACAATCCAGAAACACCCAGTTCTGATAAAATTCGCAAGGCGCTTGCTGAATACAAAGAAAATTCAGAGCAAATTCAGGGCTATATGGAATATATGAAATTCTGGGATATGATATTTGCCAGAACTCTACAAGCATATTGCAATGCTCTATCATTTGATCTACAGCCTGTTTGTATCAATGCTTTTACTCAGAGTGATTATGAATCAAGCGCATACCAAGAGGATAAGCGGCGCGTATATGATTTCTTAAACAAATTTGACTATAAGGCTGAATTTAGTAAAGTTGTGGCGCAAATTGTGACGCACGAAACATATTTTACTTGGTTCAGAAAGACGAAATGGGGCAATAAAGGAATGAAATTCGCCCTACAGATTTTGCCACAAGATAGATGTTTGCTTACCGGATATTGGGAAAAAGGCATGTTGTTTGATTTTGACATGAGCTATTTCCTGCAAGCTGGTGTAGACATCAATGGATTTGACCCAGCATTTAAGAAATATTATCAGCGTGTATTTGGCTCTGAGGAAGAAGCATTTAAAAATTATCGCCCTACAAACCCACTAAATAGACGAAATGGCGCATATGCTATGTGGACGCAAACATCTCCTAGTGATGGGGCATGGGCGTTTAAGTGGAATCCTAGTACATTTAACAATACGCCATTTTTAGCCCCGTTCCTAAAGAACGCCATTGCCAATGATGATATTGCTCAGTTACAATATAATAAGGACATTGCGTCGGCATATGCTATTCTAGCTGGTGAAATTCGTCTATTTGATACGGCTAAATCTGGTACCAAGGCGAACCAATTTGCTATCGATCCAAAGACGTTAGGCGGATTTATGCAAAAGGCAAAGGCTGGACTTGGTTCGTTGTCTAAGTTGGCAGCTATGCCGCTTGAAAATATTAAGTTCTACCAATTTGAGGACAAGAATACAGATATGTATTCAACACAGTTGGCTACATCTGCTGGTGTTGGGTCTGGTGTGAGCCGTGTCATTTATAGCTCAGACAAACAATCTAACGCGGAGATTGAGGCTGGGCTTAATGATATGTATCAGACTATGAAGCCGCTATATCCACAATTTAGTAATTTCCTAGAATTTTATGTCAATCAGTTAACAAAGAAATACAAGTGGAAGTTTATCTTTGATGGGTCTAATTATCCATTTGAGCGTGAGGCTCGATTTGATAAGGTGAAGAAAATGGCCGATTCTGGCATTGTTTTACCTATGCAAACATGGGCGTCTGTATCTGGATATCAACCGCAATTATTTGAAGCAATGATGGCTGAGAGCAAATATACGGGTTGGATTGATAAATATACACAGTTGTTAAAGAACACAAATACAACTAAGGGCGGTTCAGATAATGAAGGTGGCAGACCCAGACAGGATGAAACAACACTCACAGATTCAGGAGAGGCAAGCCGAGAAACATTAGAGGAATGATATTATGATGTTATCAGAAAGAACAAGTGAAGCCCTAGACATTCTAGTTGGGCAGTATTTTTCTTTGAACCGCACGTTTGATAGGTGTGTGTCGTGGATGGAAGTAAAATTTGCTATGCCTAATGCCGCAAATATTATTCATCATAAATTAGCGCATCTCTGGCCGCTTATGGCTGATACTGTAAGCGATTTTAAACATCAATGGAACATTACCACATATTATCCTGAGACGCGTGGTGATAAGCGCGAATATGACAATCTTCAGCAAATGATGGATACTATGCTTAGAGAAACATTAGATGTTTATGATGTTATCAAGCAAACGTATTATATTGCCAAAGAGGAAAAAGATTTCAACGCTAATGCTATGCTACAAGAGCTTATGCAGGACATGAATAAGGTTGTGGCGCAAATTATAGTGCTAGATGACAAAGCCAAACAAATGCCAACAGAATATGACGAATATGACCGTCATATTGATAGTTGGGGAATTGTTGGTTTGGAGGATTATCAATGATTATTCTTGGAATTCCAAAGAACCCAGAAGATTATTTTATTGCTGATGATGCGCTTGCCTGGGAATTAGACCAAGCTGGATTCTCAGCTAAATATTTAGATGAGGATGCTTATTATTATAAAAAGAATAAAAAACTATTAAAATGGCTAGATAGTCACAACATAGAAGGATGGTGAGCAAAAAATGAAGAATAGAGATTGGAAAACATGGCTAAAGGCCGCATTGGTTAGAGCAGTCAAAACAATGTGTCAGTCTGCACTAGCTTTAATTCCGGCAGCAATTACGATTGTTGACGTTGATTGGATTACTGTTGCTGGCACATCTGCGCTTGCTGGTGTTGTCAGCTTAATTACATCTGTTGCGGGATTGCCAGAGGTGGATGAAAATGCAAATCTTAACTAAATATATTACACATAATCCTTTTTTTAATGATGGTAGATGGATTACCGGAAATGAATTTAAAGGATTCTTTCTTCACTCTGTAGGGTGTGCTCAACCAAATCCATTGGTTTTTATTAGACAGTGGGACAATGCTAATTATGGCCGTGCGGGGATCAACGGATTCATTGGAGCTGATGCGGTTTATTTAACGGCCCCATGTTTGGAGACACCGGGCCGGGTCAAGCGTATGCCCCACGCGGGGAAGCCTGCTGGGAACAATGGGTATATCGGTTTTGAGATGTGCGAACCGGCACAGATTCATTATACGGTCGGCGCAAGCTTTATCGTGCGGGACCATGCTGCGGCCCAGGCGTATTGCCGCAAGACGTACCAGAACGCTGTGCAGCTCTTTGCACGGCTGTGTAGTTTCCACGGGAAAAACCCGCTGCAGGATGGCGTGATTCTGAGCCATAATGAAGGTGGAAAACGTGGTATTGCCAGTGGTCACGTCGACCCGGAGCACCTCTGGCGCGGGCTAAGCCTGCCGTATACCATGGAAGGATTCCGTCGAGATGTAGCAAATGCAATGAAACCAAAGGAGGAAATTGACATGACGAAAGCAGAAGTGGTTGCGCTGATTGATGCACGTATCCAGGCGGCGCTGGAGGGCAAGGGAACCGAGGCAAGCGCCTGGGCAAAAGATGAGTTTGCCCAAGCTGTCGCGGCTGGCATCACTGATGGTACCCGTCCTGGCGGGTATGCAAAGCGTGAAGAAGTTGCCGCTATGGTACTAAGAGGGAAAAAGTAATCTTTCTTGTAAAAAATTTTATAAGAAAGGAGGAAGATGATTGCAGAAAGATGTAAAATTTCAGCTTGAAGATGCTGTTGAATATCCTGAATGGTGTGATAATTACCCAGAGTATAAATTTACTGTGTTTAAGTGCTGCTTTCTAAGCACTAAGCCAAATGCGCACAATTTAGATATTGGCGATGATGTATTGCGGCGTGACGCTCAATCTATTCTTGGCAATATGCTTGTGGCGAAAATTCAGAATGGGGATGCAACTACGCACCTACCGTCAGAGATTCAGTATGGTTATTTTCCGCGAGAACAAGAAATTGAGTTTGTTGAGGAAGATGGAGTTACTAAGGCATACGCATATGCGGTTGTTAGCAAGCATTATAGTAAGGAATTAAACAATATCTTTGAGTTTGATAATCTTCGCAATAGCTCTGTCGAAATGACGGTAACAACGGATAAAGATGAGGATGAGGGCAAAGTTGTGGCACTAGACATTTTCGGCTTAACTGTGCTTGGAAAAGCTATTAACGGCAGCTGTCCTGATGCAGATATCAAGATGGTGCGATTCTCTACTGAGGATGCGGATGCTTATTTTGCTAAGTCTGATTCTTTATCTAATCTAAAGCAATTTGTCGAAGAAAGGAAACAATCAATGGCTGAAAAGAAAACGTATAAGATTGACAAGTCCAAAGAAGCCATGTCTACGGCTGATTGGGGCGATTATGATAAGGCGGCTATGAGAGATAAAATCATGGGTGCTAAGAATCGTGATACACTTGTCAAATCTGTATATCTACTTGTAGAAGATGGTTGGAAAGATGCGCCATCTGAACATCTAAAATATCCTGTCATGGAACTTGATGGTGATAAATTTGTGTATAACCGAAATGCTCTGAGTTCGGCACTAGCATATGCAAAGCAGAACGATGAGACTGAGGTTGTAAATAAAATTAAGGCTATCTATAAAAAGTTAGACCTTGATGACGATTCTGAAAGAAAGGAGGAGGCTAAAATGGAAGAAACTAAAGAACTAGCCGCTACTGAGGTCGAGGCTGAATCCGCTCTTGAGGAAAAGAAAGAAGAAATGGCTGAACCAGAGATTGAGGTTAAGGCTGAGGAACCAAATTGTGACGAATGCGATGACCATGATGATGACGATGATGGGCATGAGGAAGAAATGTCCGCTGAGGACATGAAAGCTCGTATTGCGCAACTTGAAAAAGATATTGAAGATAGAGACAATATCATCATGGGTCAAAATTCTGAGCTTGAGACGCTACGTCAGTTTAAGAAAGATGTAGAGGACAAGGAAAAGGCTATTTCTGTTGAGGCTATTATGGCTGAATGCAAGGAGTATATGTCTGACGATTGTTATAAGCAGATGCGCGAAGAAGGCATGGCTTGTGAATTTGCGGCTGTTGATGCTTGGGCAAATAAGGTCAAGGCATATTGCTTCTCTGCTGTAAAGAAAACCCCAAAGAAAGAAAAATCTGATGTATTTACTTTCGCTGCTCCTGTTGAAAAGAAGGAGCATAAAGGTCTATGGGACTAAAACTAAAATTGATTAAAAGGAGATAATTATATTATGGCTAATACTCACTCTTTTGTTATCCGCACTCTTGACGATTGGCAGAATGATGCCATCAACTGTGCTGGTATTTGTAAGAATAATGACCTAGACAATGGTCAGTTTGTTACTCGTGGCGATCTTGGTCTAAAGACTGACGGTGGCTATGAATTTACTTGCGCACTACCTACTGATAATGCAACTGATCTATGGCTCGTCGAAAAGCCAGCTGTTGGTACTACTGTTGAGCAGCAGGAAATGAGCGACCCCCGTTATTTCTATAACCCCAAGGGCAGTGCATTCTCCATTAAGGGTCTAACTGCTGGTCGCACTTTCCTTGAAGTTCCTGCTTCTGCATTTGCTACCGGTAAAGACCCCAAGACTGTTGCTGGTGCTACTGTTGTTTCTGTTGATACCAATGGACGTCTAGTTGCCGAAGTCGGTTCTAATCCTGCTTCTGGTACTTATTTTACCATCGAAGCTGAGCATACCGTTGATATTGGTATCGAAGCTGTTCCTACTTGGATTCTCAAGTGCGCCCGCAACTAATTAAATTTAATAAATAAGCAAAGGAGATATATATTATGAATCTAAGCAAAGAAATTGTTGCTTTCTCCAATGGCAACACTAAGTTCTATGAGCAGTTCATGGACTATCATTTCCATAAGTCTGAGGCTGAACAGGGACGTAAGCTAGGTGCTTATGATGTTACCAAGCCTCTTGCTGAAAAGCATGATGTTGTCAATGCTGCGTATTTTGCAGAGGTTGAGCGTCTTTCCAACTGCACTCGTAATGCTGAGAATGCTGATGCGTGGGCAGCTAATCCTATGGTTCGATGGGCAAATTTCGCAGTCATCAACGCCCTAGTCAATGCAGTTCTTCCTGCATACGTTACCGAATCCCTTGCTCCATTCGTTGATTTCCGTATGGCTGGCATTGGCGATATTGTTAAGGTCAAGGTTATGCCTCGTACCCTTTACACCGTCTCTGCTGGTGGCACTGGTGAACGTACAACTTTCCGTCAGAAGAAGTATGCTGGCGATGTTGTCATTTCCATGCAGGAGCGCATTATCACCACTTACGTTGATATGTATCGCGTAATGGCTGGTAAGGAAGATATTGCTGATTTCGTCCGTGCTATCGTTCTTTCCATTGAGATTGATATGCAGAAGATGGCCGTTGCCGCTCTTAATGCTGGTCTAGCTGGCGCTTCCTATCCTTCTCAGTTCCTAGAGAATGCCGCATTTGATGCTAAGAAGCTTATTGCTCTAGCACAGCGCGTTCAGGCTTACAACAATGGTATTAAGCCAATTATCATGGGTACTGCTTCTGCTCTAGCTAACGTTCTACCTGATAGCACTATGGGCTATCGTGGCAACTATGATGCTAATGGCGGCTCTGTCCATGTTCTCCGTGACTTCTATGGCTTTGCCCTCTATGAGCTACCCCAGATGCCTACTGGCTCTAACTACGGTCTAGCTCTTGATGACAATAAGCTATATGTTGTTTCTCCTGTTGGCTCTAAGCTAGTTGTTGGTGCTATGTCCACCACCCTAACCAACAGCAATCAGTTCTATGAGAATGCTGACCTCACCTCTAATTTTACAATGCGCAAGAACTACGGATTCGAGTTCGTCGGTGCATCCTTCGCTGGACTATACACCATCACTGAGTAATAATTATCTGAGAGGGGCTATTAACCCCTCTCTATTTATAACGGAAATAAGAAAGGAAAATAAAAGGAATGGCAAATACTAAATCCACTACAGCCACCAAGACAACAAAGTCGATTGAAACGCCTGTTGTTGATAAGGAAAAGGAACAGCTAAAGGCGCAGCTTGCAGAACAGCAGAAGCGCATGGAAGAAATGATGGCGCAGATGCAGGTGCTTATGCAGGCACAGTCTCAGGTTAAAACAGAAGCGGCATCTGTTGAAGATAAGTCTAAGGCGCTTAGAAATATTAAGTTCATCAATATGTGTCCGGGCAACATCAATCTGCGTGGTACTCGTATGCACAGAATTGAAGGACAGTATAAGTATAAGATGATTCCAGAATCTGAGGCGTTTTCTGTTGTAAATAATATGCCTGAAACCGTATCTAGCGGCATGGTGTATATTGACGACCCAGAATTCGTTCATAAGTGCGACCTAGACGAAATTTATCGTCATATTCTTAGCGCGACAAAGCTCAAGGAGCTATTAAAGCAGAATGCGGTCGATATTTGTGAGGTATATAAGGGCGCAACAGACCAACAGAAGCAAATCATTGTTGATACTATTTCTAATATGGTGCTTGATGGACTACCAGTTGACGCGAACGTGCTTGTTAAGATTGGTGAACTTAGTGGTAAAAATCTAATTGATATTGAACCCCTTGATGACAAGGAGTGATAAATTATGGCAACATCATTTGATGTTATTGGACAAAGAGCATTAAGTGTAATTGATGACTATAAACTGCGTAAGCTATATGACGCAAACATTGAGCTGTTTCACGACAAGATTGATGGTTGGGTCATTAGTTCAGCTGCAAAGTTTATAGAATGTGAGCAACCCTTAACATACGATTCAGAGCTTAGACAATTTGACGCAGATTTAACAGATTTAGAGATTCAGATTCTTGCCGAATATTGGGTAATTTACTGGTGGCGCGGCGAGACGGACGTAGCAACACAGATTGCGCAAAAACTTAAAGTTCCATCATCTTTCCAGATGGATGGCGTATCCTCACAGAATTTCAAGGAAAAGCAGAACGTCATTGATAAGCTAGAAGAAGATGTAGATAGGCTCATTCACGACAAATACCAGCTCTTATATCTATCCTCCTATAATTATTAAAGAGGGGTGGATATATGAGTAGAACAGATAAGCAAGATAAAATTCATGCTTTATATAAAGTCCTGTTGTTGTTTGAAGATCTGACCAGTCTTGAGCCGACCATTGAAGAAGCCGACTATGCAGCATATTGTGAGCGGCTATCTGTGCGATTTAGGGCGGTTGATGGTGAAATCGCTGATACATTAGCAGGATTAAGTAAAATGGGGCTTGAGCTTACTCATCCAATTATTCGTTCATGTGTATTGCGCATGACGAACAGAATTGAAAGGATGGGTGATTGATATGGCATATGAGATGTTTCAATATCAGTCAAATCCCAATGATTATTACCGTGATTTGACTCAGGAATACATAAGCGCGCAATGGGATAACACGTCTGCCAAAACGCCTGAGAATGGCGGCGAATTGTTAGAACAAAATGGAATAGGGTCTAATGAATATAGTTGTGTTCAGGCATGGGTTGCGCCTACTGTGGCAACAACATCAACAGGATCAAAGGATACTATAGATTTCCTACAGCTAATATTCAAGAATATTGACCATTTTGTTGTGCGCGGATTGTATTACAAGTTTGATGGTAATGTGTGGATTGTCCATGACTCAGGCAAATTCGATGGTTTACCCCGTGGTGTTGGTGTGCGCCGTTGCAACAATGTTATGCGCATTAAAGATGAGGTCAATGACGTAATCTTTAGCGCACCATGTGTTGTAGATTATGATATGCAATCACCATCAGCACAGGTAAGCACACAAATCATTACGCCAAATAATCATGCCGTTGTTATGGTTCAGGGCAATGAGGATGTATATAGACTATTCAAATATAACACACGTTATATCCTAGGTGGTAGACCATTTAAGCTGTTATCTTATCAGAATGCAATTAACGCATACAGTGATAGCAAACCAACATTGCTTACTCTTGAACTATATCTTGATGAGGCTCATGCTGGTGATGACAAAGAGAATCAGCTTGCGGATAATAGCTCTGTTGATTATCCAATGGATGAAAACACGCCGTTTCCAATGGGCTAAAGGAGGGCGGTTAGATTATGTATAATTCTTTATCAAGATTACCAAGCATTGGATATAATATTATGGTGTATCTAGCAAAATCGACCGACCCTATTGCTGAGGTCTTTTGGAAGATGCTGGCATATAAAGACTACAAGGCGTTGAGCCATGAGTCACTTACATTCCAACAAAAGATGAAGATGGTGTGGGCGCAAGGCAAGCAGGATACATATAGTGTATTTTTAACCAATCTGATTGAGGACGTTATAGCTGAATCAAAGCAAATTGTTAAGATATACCAATATTATATCCATGCGTCCGAGCTATATACTAGCACAGTAGTCTATGCGTTTGATTGTCTATATGGCGGTCAAATGAGCCTAGTTGAATATAACGGCATTCCTGTCAATCGCGGCGATTTATTCATTCATTGCATTTTGCATTTATTGAATGGCGCAGAAGTGGGCGGTGTTGGTAAATTGACATTTTTAGACGATATGAGCCGATACAGCGCTGCGCGTTCAACCATTGGTAATAAAAATACGTTTACAGGCGTTCAATTATATATGGCTGTCGAAGTAGGTGATGGAGGTGTCGATGCCGGATGCTAGACATCGAATACTATAAACATAAATACTTTATTTTCGACAAGCCATGTATATATACAAAAAATAATAAAGAATTTACATTATATCCAGTTAGTTTAGAAGATTCTGAAGATTTTTTAAAAGCATCTCAAATAATCTCTATAGATAAGAATAGTCTATCTTCCGTGGAGATTATTCAGATGACATATTTAAAATTTATATGTTCTGTTTTATTTAGAAATAAAAACAATATCAATGATTTTGTGACCATTCTTAGATTGTCATTACATATGTATAATCCAAAAATAGGAATTGATGCAAATAATAAATATGTTGTTTTTGATGAGGATGCTGATATAAGTATAGCAGAGAGAGAATTTGAAGATATTCGCAGACTAATATTGTATCAAAATATAGTATCTTTTGATGATTCGTATATAGACCCGGATTTAAAAAAGGCTATTGATGAAACAAATAAGTTGAGAAATAAAGACATAGATTTTCCAGACATTGAAAGAAAGATGGCTATCATCACGTCTCATTGCGGTATTAGCAAATTAGATCAACAAAAAATGACATATAGAGCACATACTATGTTGTGGAATGAAGTATGTAGTGATATTGATTTTTCAACGACTAGAGCTGTAGCTTTGTTCTCTGGCGAAAAGACAGAACATTGGATATATAAAAAGAAAAAAGACAAAATGGACGATTACATTATTTCTGGAGAAAAATTTGCTGACAAGTTAGGTGCGAATTTTCAAGATTTAGAAAATAATGCAAAAGTTGTAAATGTAAATTCATATGAACAAAAATTTAACAAAATGGAGGAAGTTTTATGAGCGAAGCATATAAGTATACTGCTGGCCCAGCAAGAGCATTGTTTTTCTATGGGCAGACTCTAATTGGTGTCGGCAAAACTTTATCCGATACCACGTTCAATAGTGAAATCACCGCTGAAGAGGTCAGAGGCGGCCCGGGCAATCTACTCTACGGTTAAATATCATAATGGAAATGATAAATAGCCCGTTGTAACAGCAATGTTGCAATGTATCTCCTCGAATTGCTGGGAACTCCTTAGAGCTTTATGTACCAAAGTGTAAAAATCATAAAGATTGGACAATCAGCAGCCAAGGTAGCTACGGCTACAAGGTTCAACGACTATGCTTGAAATAGCATTAGGGCGCAAGCGATTGGCGCTCGAAGTGGGGAGCGTCCTATATGGATGAATGATATAGTCTATGCTCATGAGAAATCATGAGGCGGCAAATGTCCGCTATATAGAAGTAGCGTTCTATATAAAATACAACAGAAATATTTCCATGATTCTAATCTAACAATCGAAATTACGGACGCAATGTTCAACTTAGAATATGTTGCAGCGTCTCTAGGTGTCAATGTTGATCGTGGCGGTCTATCTCTTTATGAAAGTGGTAATTCTGGTGAATCCATTACGACCGCAGGTAGCCTAACACTTACGAACACAGCCGTTGCATTTGATGGCGCTATGATTGGTTGGTATAAAAAGACTGGCACCAATGAAGATTGGACGGTTGCAACAATTTCCGGTAACAATATGACCATTCCTGGTTCTAAGAACGGGGACAAGTATTGTGTCAAGTATTTCTATATCAATGAAAACGCAAAGAGCATTACCATTAAGGCGCAGTATGTACCTAAGGTATTGCATCTAGTTCTAATTAACGATCTATACTCTGGTGATGCAACTAATGTTGCCGCATCTTCTGCTAAGTATGGTCGCTTAATTACCGATATTCCTCAGTATCAGCTAAATGGCGGTCAGAATATCGCATGGTCTGCAACTTCTACTGCTACTGTATCTCTAAGCGGTTCCGCGCTTGCTTATGATAATAGTGCGTCTTGCGAAGAAGCGCCTATCTACGGTACTATGACTCAGGAAATTTTTGGTACAAAGTGGCAGGATGATGTTGTTGCGATTGCAGTTGATAACGGCGACGTTGAAATTGGCAAGACCGATTCTGAAACGCTAAGAGTACGTGCTGTATTTGGTGGTAATACTGCATCTAAGATTTATTCTAACGATAATTTTACTTTTGCAGTTGAAACTACGCCAGCTTCTACCGCAATCGATACAACCGTTGATGCTACCGGCAAGATTACTTCTGGTAATCAAGCGGGTGTTGCAGTTGTTTCCGTTACTTTAAAAAATGCACCTGCAAAGGTAGAACCTGCATACGTTAAGGTAACTGTTTCTGACAGTTAATCATATTAAAATAAGGGAGCTATAATTGGCTCCCTTATTTTTTAATTTTTAAGGTGATTACAATGTGTGAGTATTTAAATAATGGAATTTGTAAAATACAAAAAGAAAGATGCCCGTTTACTTACTGGTGTTCTAAATTAAATATTTATAAATATTTAAAAGATGGCGATAATTGCAACGTAAAAAGAAAATACGTTATTCCAAAAGGATATTATGAGGTGTGCTTTGAAAGACACGGAGACTTGTATATAGAAGTACAAGACAAAACGATTGTATTGAAAAATATTTTTAAAGAAACACCAAAATATGTAAAGTTAAAAAAGAGCAATGGCGAATATAAGCTAATTGGGAAATTGGGAGGAAAATAATATGCTTGATGACATTAAAATTGAAAATTATTTAACCTATGCACAGGTGCAGGCAATTGCAAATAGCACAAAGAACGCCGAGAATTGGGCAGAAAAGCAACAAAATATTGATATGCTTTTGATGCATTATGCTACGGATATTACTGACGAGGAGATTTCAGAAAAGGGGCACGATTATTGGTTAAAGACAGGTTTTATTGATAAAGTAAAATCTTCTATTGAAAACTATAAAGACGTTGATACTGCGATTGCATATGAAGAAAATCCGATTAGAATTTTAATTAAAATTTCCAACGAGATTCCAGAATTTAGCAAGAAGATGAATGAATTACTAGAGGTGTCTGGAAATGCCGACGGCAAAAAGTGAAGCGGAATTATATCAGATGCTAGCCGCACCGTTACAAAAAGCGACGGATTACGTTGTTCAAAAAATATGGAACGAAAATAGAGAAGTTGTTCGTGTAGTAGTATATGAGGCTTATCATCCAACAGCATACAATAGAAGCGGAGAATTTAAAGAGGCTTGGAATTATACGAGCGGAAGTCATAATTTGCGAAGAGGCTCTACGGCAACAAGCGAATTTTACTATAGCCCAGAATCAATGAATATGGGTAGCCCATATCATTACGCATCAAATTACGGGCAACATATTGGTGTTGCTGGGGACTATTTTAATGTAGATGCAAGACAGTATCTAGCTGATATTATTTATGGCGCAATAAAATGGGGTAGTGCATTTGGAGACAATTTCCCAAAAAAGCGCGACGCATGGACAGCATTGGTAAAACGTATAGGGAAACGTAAAATTAAACAATGGATGAAAGAGGGTATGCAAATGGCGGGATTAAATGTCAAGATGCATAATACGCCGCTTCACGTTGAGGAAAGTTAACATGGTGATATGTGGACTTGATGCTAGCACGTCATCTACTGGATGGTCTATATTTGATGACGGGAGGCTCATTGCATATGGTACAATTAAACCCAAAGGGGATGATTGGCATGATAGAGTAATGATGCTTACTATGGAATTATCAAAAATATTTAGACGGTATGAGCCGACGATTCTCTATGCTGAGGAAGTACCACTAAAGAAAGGCGCGTCAACTATAGAGAAATTGGGTGCGGTACAAGGCGTGATTTTAGCACTATGCGCTGGCTTCGAGATAAGGCCATGCTTCTTGATGCCAAGCAAATGGCGTGGCGACCTTAATCTCTTTGACGGCACAAGAGCTGGATTGCAAAGAGATGTTCTGAAGAAAAAAGCCATAGAGATGGCGAATGAAGAATTTGGACTAAATTTAGCATGGGTTGCCCCAAGTAGCAAAAAAAATGAAGATGATTGCGCAGAGGGAATCCTTGTGGCCTATTCACAAATCAAAAAAGGGAGTGTGATGAATGGGTAGACAATCTCAATATTCAATACTCGTAGACGCTGAACTTAATCTAAAAGATTTAGAGAATCAGCTAAAAGGACATAAATACAAAATAGATGTTGATAGTTCTAGTGCAAAAAGTGGCGCTAAAAATATGAAAGATGCGTCGGCTTCTGCAAAAGAATTAAAAAACGCTGGAGACGATTTATCATTAACTTATCAAGTAGCTAATGATGTATTCAGAAGAAGTATTCAAGTCATTTCATCTATGGTTGAACAAGTTAGAGAACTTGATTCTGCAATAACAGATTTCAAGAAAGTTTCTGACTTGTCCGGTGCGTCATTAGATTCTTATGTAGACAAATTAACAAAGGCAGGTCAAAGTGTCGCAAGAACCGGTAAACCAAATCGGTCTGAGCCGGTATGTACAGATGGTAAATGTGCATAGAGAACAGCCCCTAAACCCTTGAAAGCCTCAAGAGCCTTATCACTACAACATGAGGATGAGATATGCCTGAGTGTGATATGTTCATTAGTAATGAATAATTAGTGCGAAAGCAGAAAGACGATAAGGATGATTCCATGGTTGAAAAACCTAAAGAATCCATCATAAATAATGTATGATAAAAGGGCAGATTGGGCGCGAAGCCGTGATGAGCGGTGTGTCAATCGAATATACAGGGCGACCCTCCAAACATATAGGGTGAAGAAATATTCAGGAAGGGCTTGAAAACCCCTTGACAAATTATTCAATATGTGCTATAGTGGTATTACAAAATAGCAAAGGAGAGATATCACATGACCATTCTTATTTTAGGCGTTGTTTTTTGGGCGGTATGCAAGATGTTTGGTTTTGGATTGAGATGGCTTATTGGTGTTCCTCTCGATGAAAATCTTGAGAAATTAACAAAGGAATACGATAAGCATAGTCCAGAATATTATCAAGAGCTACAGAGACAGTCCGAAGAAGAACAGAAGCAATATGATGATTGGGGATTTATTGAATAATTTGTAACTGTCAGACATGGTGTCTGCTGCGGCACAATTTAGAAAATCTGGATTTAATGACCAAGATGCAGCATCGTTGGCGACCGTTGCTGCAATGTACCAAAACGTAGCTGATACGGCTATTTCAGCAGAAGATGCGGCCGCATCTATTACATCTCAGATTCGTGCATTTGGCGAAGATGCTAGTTTTGCTACAGAAGTAATTGACGCATATAATGAAGTGGCAAACAATTTTAGTGTAGGCACTAACGATTTATCACAAGCAATGGAAATTGCATCTAGTGGTATGGCTACTTATGGCAATGAATTTTCTGAAATCATCGGATTGGTCACAGCTGGTACAGAAATTATGACCGGACGCAGCTTAATTTGTGGGTTGCGGTAAAAATGTTTTGAATTGACTGGAACGTCTTGCAATACTTTATCTACTAAACCACAATAGTAATATGTGTGGCGGCAAGGAGTAATGACCAAGGTATAGTAAAAAAGATAAAGACATCGAGAAAACCAGCATCCAAGCCTCCTAAGAGCAAGGAGGAAGGTTCAACGACCATCCTATATAGGATAGGCGCAAGTGCGCCGAAGCGGAACAGACTGCATATGTGCGGTCAAGATATGGTCTGAACATTATATGAAAATATAAGGAGTTTAATAAAGTGAAAAAAATATCAGAAGAATATGTAAAACAATATCTAATAGACAATGGTGGATGGCAATTGTTATCTCATTATACTGGGACACATGATAATCTAACTATTGAGCGAGATGGCTATAAATCGATCACTAGCTTTACTAGTTTTAAAAGTGGACATAAGCCAATTATATTTGGGGTTAAAAATCCATTCTACAAAAACAACATTTGTGAGTTGATATATCGAAAAGACGAACGTGTGCAATTTGTAGATGCCAAATGTGTTAAAAAGAGCGGCAAACATCGAATTGTAGTTGATATGATTGACGCGAATGAACATTCATTTTCTAAAACAATAGAACACATATTAAATAATGAAGAATGTTTGTGTTGTAAAGAATGTGCTAGAAAAATACAAACAAAAAGGCATAGAAAATCATTTACAAATAAATGGATTAGCAGAATAGATATTTCGCGGTATTCTATTATTAGCGAGATTGATTATTTAACTGCGGATTCATTCATTGATATAGAAGATGTTAAAACGGGATATCGGATTCATACGAATATACGCGCTGCATCTAAAAATCCACAAGCATTTAATGTGTTTTCTAATGAAAAATTCTTTCTTTATAATTTATCTATATACGGGAAAGATAATGGTTTATCATCTACTCCCGTTTCTATTGTAGATAAGTCAGCAACTCATACGAAAGTGTTATTTCGTTGTTCATGTGGAAATGAATTTGTAAGAAGTGTTTATAAGTGGATGGACGGAAGAGATAGGTGTGCAACTTGTTCACAAACACAGTCGTCGTATGAAAAGAGGTTTGAGGAATATTTGATACAAAATAGTATTGAATATAAATCCGAGTATAGATTTAATGCTTGTAAAGACATTAAACCATTGCCATTTGATTTTTACTTGCCGCAATACGATTGTTTAATTGAGATTGACGGGATACAGCACTTTGAGCCTATTGCGTTTAGTGGGGACAAAAAGGACGCAGAAAGACGATTTGAGTTACAAAAAAAACATGATAAATTAAAACAGATGTATTGTAATGATAATAATATACCATTGCTTAGAATACCATATACCTGGTTTGATGATGAGACATGGAAAGAAAAATTTAATCACTTTATTAAACCGTTAAGGATTAACGATCCTTAATGAACACATGCACAGGTTGCCAGAGGGCTTATTACGATTGCGGCAAGAATTGTAAAAAACAAGTCAGCATTAGCTACATATGGAATACAGGTAGAAGGTGCAAATGGTAAATTAAAAAGCACCTACGATGTTTTAACGGAATTAAAGCCCAAATGGGATTCAATGAGCGATGCTCAAAAAACTGCTTTGGGCGATACAATAGCTGGCACTAATCAATATAAAGTATTGGCTGCTGTTATGTCCAATATTAACACGGCAGTTAAAGTAAATGAAACAGCGCTATCCTCTGAAGGCTCGGCTATGAAAGAAAATGCTAGATATATGGAGTCTTTTGAGGCTAAATTGTCAGAAATTGATTCAAAATGGCAATCGTTTTCTAATAATGTTGTAAATAACGACTTTGCTAAATTCTTGATGGATCGCATATCAGACATATTAAGCCTTGCTGATACTGGTTTAGGTCAAGTTATAACACAGATTACATTACTTACATCTCTTGGTTGGGGTGCTACGTCGTTATTAAAAGCGATGAAGATTGTTTCTGCCGCAAAAAAGCAATTTGAAACATTTGGCGCTGTGATATCCCTTGTGAGGGAAGGTTCTGGAACTTTTGCAGAAGCTATTTCCGTAGCTGGTGGTGCTTCTTCAGTAGCTTTACCAGCAATTGCAGCAATAACGGCAGCTATCGTAGTATTGGGTAAGGTTATCCCAGCTGTTGCAAACATGATTGAAGAAGCGATATATAAAGTATCGTACGAGGGTATGGTTGAAGCTTTTGAAAATGCAACAGAGGAAGCAGATAGATTACAGAATAAGTATGAACAAGCAAAAAATAGACTGCAAGATTTAAACGCTACACAATGGGAAGATAGGACACCTGAAATTCAAGCTGAAATTGATCGATTGAATAATTTGATTGCAATCTATAAGACGATGGCAGAAGATGCAAACGAAGAAAAAATTAAGGCTGCTAAACAACTATTAGGTGCAGCTGAAAAGAAAGGTGTTACTGTTGGCGTTAATGCGGTTTATAACAAATCGTCTATTGGGCCTCAATTTGAATGGATTGAAGAAGATACACAAATTGTTGACGCTTTAAATAAAACATATTTAAGCACAAGAGATGCAATAACCCAAGTAGGAGCTGCGATTGGTGGAGTAATTCCTAATATAAAAAATTTAACGCAGAAATGGTTGGATGCAGAAGAAGGTAGCAAGGAACAAGCTAATGCGTTAAGTGAGTTAGAGAATGCGCTGCTAAATTATAATATTGTCATAAAAGAGAACAAGTTAACAACCGCTGAATTTTATGATGAGTTTGCAAAATTACGAGAAGGTGTTAATGGTAAAGGCACTGATTGGGAACATGCCAGATTTACAATATTAGCAGAAGCTTTTAAAAAACAATATGATGCGTATAAACTTTTAAAACAAGAAGGACAAGATGTAGACGCAACAGTTGAAAAAACCGCTAAAGAATTTGAAATGATGGCAGCTGTTGATTATAAAGTCAGGCATAGCGCAGAATCTACAGCGCAACAAATACATGGGTTGGCTAAAACATATGGAATAACGGAAGAGCGTG